>ERZ1740068.163-NODE-163-length-41381-cov-8.492305_pt1 | contig 41381 bp, 34 predicted proteins | sample MGYA00581735_ERZ1740068 | MGnify/ENA primary metagenome ERZ1740068 (study PRJEB43018, sample SAMN04849740) | marine metagenome | isolation source: floating plastic debris | place: Pacific Ocean | collected 2008-08-30 | study: EMG produced TPA metagenomics assembly...
CCCCCCCCCCTCATTTTTTTTTTAATGATACGGCGACCACCTATATCTACACTCTTTCCCCTACACGACGCTCTTCCGATCTGTCAAACATCTGGCTCCCTTTTTGCCCACCAACCCGACCATACCCACGGGTGGTGAAAAAGCCATCCCTGCTATCTCAGGAGCTCCCTGGGGCAGTGCTCTGATTCTTCTGATTAGTTATGGCTACATCAAAATGTTGGGCAGCCACGGAGTGACTGAAAGTACGCGTATAGCCATCCTCAATGCCAACTACATGAAAGCGCGCCTGGAAAATGATTATCCCGTGTTGTATGTTGGCGAAGGCGGTCGAATTGCGCATGAAATGATCATCGATTGCCGTGGTTTCAAACAAACCGCCGGTATTGAAGTAGAAGACATTGCCAAGCGCTTGATGGACTATGGTTTCCACGCTCCTACGGTTTCTTTCCCGGTAGCGGGTACGATGATGATCGAACCTACCGAGAGTGAAGCTCTGCAAGAATTGGATCGTTTTTGTGAAGCTCTGTTGAGTATCCGTCAGGAGATTCGCGAAATAGAAAAGGAAGAATTCTCACAGGATAACAATGTATTGAAGCATGCTCCGCATACTTCTGAAGTAGTGATTTCCAGCGAATGGGATCGTCCCTATTCTCGTGAGAAAGCGGTGTTCCCACTCAATTGGACCCGCCAATCGAAGTTTTGGCCGAGTGTGTCGCGCATCGACAATGCCTTTGGTGATCGCAACCTGGTTTGTACTTGCCCTCCGATGGAGAGCTATGAAGAGCCTGTGCTTGCCTAAAGTAGCGGCCAAAGAAAAACTCGTTTTTTCATAATATTGTCCGGTTTTTCGGGTTAATGGGATTTTCCCATTACCCGATTTCAACCGGAATGCCTATGCGCTACCTGTACGCCCTGTTTGTCCTTTTTTGTTGTACCAATGGATTTTCCCAACAGCAAAACAATGCATCTAATCCCACAGCAGGAGATACCTGGCAATGGGTGCATCCGATAACTGCCACTTATTCTGCTAAGGCTGCCTCACGGTCGCTTTTTTTCTCTGAAAATTTTCAGGCGGTTACTACACCTGCGTTGCCCAATGGCTGGACCACCTCTGGTTTAGGTCCCACAGATTTTTATACGGGTACTGCAGGTACCAATGTTGGACAAGCCAACGAAGGTGGTTTTTGGCCGGTTCCCGGCCATACCATTTTTGCCATGACCAACGATGATGTTTGCTCCTGCAACAAAACAGTGGACTACCTCAATTTGCCTCCGCTCGACTTCTCGGGAGAAACCAACATGGGGATTTCTTTTGAAGCATATTTCGATGGCAATGCCGGCAGCACGGCTATCGTGGAGGTAAGTACCAATGGAGGTGCCAACTGGACGCTCCTTTTTCCAATTCCCGCCAGAGCAGGGATATGGCAGCGCTTTCGCCATATTCCTTTGACCGGAACCGACAACGAAAGCAATGTTCTACTTCGATTTCACTACAACGACCAGTTGAATGCAACCACCGGGTTGGCCATCGACGATGTTGAAATTGATCCCATTCCAGACCACAACCTACGCATTGAAGAGGTTTTCTACAATCAAACCAACGATCCGGGGCAAACCACCTATTACACCCAGGTACCGGTTCGACAGGCCAAGGCCGAAGAGCTGAACTTTGCGGCCGATATTTCGAATCGTGGTGTGGTCAATCAGCAAAATGTAAGTTTGGGAGTTACCGTTTCCGGGCCAGGTACATACGCCGATCAAATTATTGTTGGAGGTTTGGCACCCGGAAATTCACTTCCCATCAACCTCAACTTTCCCGGTTTCACGCCTGCAGGAATTGGAACTTACGATGTTACCTTTCAAGCCTTGTCCAATGAAACCGACCAAGAGGCGGAAGACAATCAGGTTGAGGCCACTTTTGATGTGACGCCTACTTCGTATGCCCGAGACAACGGTACTTACAATGGAAATGGCTTCTGGTATGGCCCCGGCAACTATCGAGTGGGCAACCGCTTTGAAATTCACACCCTCGATACCCTCACTGGCATCGCAGTCTTCTTTCAGGAAAATACAACGCCTGGGTCTACGGTTCACGTACGCTTGTATGATGGCGGTTTAACCAATCCCATAGCCTCTGTTTTGAGTGCGACCCTTTCTACTTCAGACATCGGATCGTGGGTAAACTTTCCATTGAGCCCCACACAATTGGCACCCGGAGATTATGTCGCGGTAGTAGAAGTGCTTTCCGGGCAGGTTTTTATGGCTGCAGACCCTTCAGCCCCACTTGCTCCTCCACAAACTACTATGCGTTTTGTAGGAGGAAACTGGAGTTCACACGATGGTCCTATCCCTTTTATCCGTTTGGAAATGCAACCCTTCAACGACCCTTGTCCGGTGGTTTTTGCTCCCAACATTACTCCAGTGAGTTGCTTTGGCGCCAACGACGGGTCCATTAAAATAACACCCAATTCAGGAAGTAGTCCGTTTGTCTACCAATGGTCCAACGGTGGTTCAGGAGACTCAATTGGAAGCCTCACACCTGGCATTTATCAACTCACAGTGAGTTACGACAGCGGTGCCTGTAGCCAACAAAGCAGTTTTTCTGTTTTCGGCCCAGATAGCTTACAAGTACAATTTGCCACGGGCATGGAAACTTGTGGAGATGAAGGAGGTTCCGCCAATGCCTTGGTTAGTGGAGGCACTCCCCCACTGGCTTACCAATGGACTACTGGCGATTCTGTTGTACTGTTGCAAGGAATTTCAATTGGAACTTATACAGTTACGGTTACTGATGTCAATGGATGTAATGTACAAGGCACTACCTCCGTTTCCGGGACTCCTGGGGTGGTCATCAATAGTTCTGATGTACCTCCCGGATGCGGTCAATCCAATGGTGACCTGATTGTAACGCCTACTAGTGGTCCTGCTCCCTACAGCTTTGCATGGAGCCACGATGTGAGTTTAACCGATTCTGCAGCGACCAGCCTTTCTGCGGGAAGCTACACGGTAACCGTTTCTGATGGCAACGGATGTACCGCACCCTTTACCTTGTTTCTCAACAATCAGGGTAGTGCCGCTTTGAGTACTTCCCAAGTGACCAATGTTGATTGCTTTGGTGCCAATACGGGAGGTATTGATCTCAACGTTAGTGGCGGCAGCACCCCTTACACGTATTTATGGAGTGATCCTAATGCTACCACTACACAGAATTTAAGCAATGCCACAGCGGGAATTTACCGGGTAACCGTAACCGATGCCAACGGCTGTCAGAGTTTTCACCTCGACACCATTCTGGAACCAGAAATGCTTTCTGCCAGCTTCACTGCGGAACGAGCTTTGTGTTTTGGAGACAATTCCGGCTTGGCAGTAGCTACTGCAAGTGGAGGAACCCCAGGTTACAGTTATTCCTGGAGCAATGGTTCCAGTAGCGACAGCCTGTTGAATGTTTCAGGAGGCAATTACACGGTCACGGTTACGGATAACCAAGGATGTGAAGTGCAACTTCCGGTGCTCATTCCTCAACCCGACTCCATTCAAGTGGCGGCATCGGTAACCGGAGAAGATACACTTACAGGGGGCAATGGTTCCATTGATATTACCGTATCGGGAGGTTCTCAGCCCTACAGTTATTTTTGGTCCAACAATTCTTTTGGTGAGGACTTATTTAACTTAAGCGGAGGAGGCTATTGGGTCATTATCACCGATGCAGAAGGATGCATGACCGATACGGTCAACTTCTTTGTACCCTATCCAACTTCTATCTTGGAGAATCAAATACCATCCATCGCTCAACGGGTGTTTCCCAACCCAAGTGGTAATTTCATAAATATCGAGTGGGCCGATGCAACCATTTTTCCGGTTCAAGTATCCATGATTACAATTACCGGTAAAGTTGTTGTCGAAAATACCATCATCGACTCTTCGGATGGCAAATTCACCAGGTTTGATTTGGTTGGCCCCCAACCTGGCGTTTACCTCCTTCGTTTTCATAACGAGCAAGGTCTCAGCATCCACCGGATTATCGTACAGTAAGCAGTTCGCTTATTGTTTCTTCCCTCTGTCTATTTATACAATTGATGCGCAGTCATCAATAAACGCTACGTAGAAAAAAGATTAAATTTGTTAATACGAGGTTGTTCTCATTCACTAAAAATCCGACTATGAAGAAAACAATTACCCTATTGGCTGTGCTGGCAGTGGGAAATTTGGCCCTTGGCCAAAATACCTCCACCAACTTTCCACACATCCCGGCCCAGTCCCTACACATGCCTCCCACAACCGCTACCCCCGATCAGCTGGGAGATTATAATCACGATGCTAACCGAAGCGCAGGCGCCATTATTTGGTCTGAAGACTTTGCTGGCGGTTTTCCCAACACCTGGACAGAGGTAGATATCACCGGTCAGGGTGGTTGGGCATGGACCACACAATCCCCACAAGGGCAATTTTCTACCAACATTGGGATTATCAACTCCCAATCAGCCCTTAATGGTTTTATGATTCTTGATGCCGATGCACACAACACGCCCGGTAACGCCAACACTTTTACCGTAGTAGAATCGTACATTACCTCCCCGACCATCGACCTGAGTACTCATCCCGATGTCGTGCTTCAGTTCAATCATTATTTCCGTCCTTTCGCCGACACCGAAATGCTGGTAGAGGTAAGTGGCGATGACGGTATTACCTGGACCCAGTTTGACGTGCGTAACGGGCAAGCTACCAATCAGGCTTCTACCAACTCCATTTTGGAGACCATCTACATTAGCCAAATTGCTGGCGGCTCTTCGACCGCCAAGATTCGCTTTCATTGGCTCGGTGGTACGCATTACTTCTGGATGATAGACGATGTGCGCATTTGTCCTGCTCCCAACAACGACCTTCGCTTAGAGCAAGTGTTTTACAACACCCTGCTCGATTCTACCCGGGACCGTCATTACACCCAAATCCCACAAAACCAAACTACGGGAGATACCAACCGGTTTGCGGCTTCTTTCATTAACCTGGGTGCTACCCCACAGCCGAACTCAAAATTGACGATGAACGTCACCGGGCCCTCAACGTTCTTCAACGAATCGAGTGTTCCTACCAACGTCAACCAATATGTTTTTGCGGGTGCTGAAGTAACGGGCAGTGCGCCTTCCAACTACTTTATTCCCTGGAACCAAGGGAGCTACAATGCCAGCTTTTTAGTGACTTCTGATTCTGTAGACGCTACTATTGCTGATAACAACATTCAGGAGCCCTTTTCAGTGACCTCCAATACTTACGCCCGCGACCTGAACGACTATAACGGACAAGGGTTTTGGTATGGAGCCAGTACTGATTATGAGTTGGGTTTGTTTTACGAGTTTCACAATCCTGACACACTGGATGAAATACAATACTTATTTCAGGGTAACACTCGGGTAGGTACCATCATCATTCCGCAAGTCTGGGATTTGAACAACCTCGGTGCTGGTGGTTTACTGAGTACCACCAACTTTATTACCCTTAATGCAGGTGATATTGGCAGTTGGTTTACTGTGGATGTGCCTGACACTCCATTGCCTGCCGGGGAATACATTTTCGGATATTCTACCATTAGTGTAGACACCTGTCTGATTGGAGCTTCTTCAGACAATGATTACAATGACAACACGCCTCCGCTTACTGTTTTCGTAAATGTGAACAGCGGTACTTGGGGCTATACCACTGGCTTCCAACCACACATTCGCATGCGGACCACTGGATCAGTGGACCCTTGTAATGCTCCCATCAACCAATCCGTGAGCAACATTACCTGCCTGGGTCAATCGGATGGAAGTATCTCACTCAACATTCCTGGTGCAACCAACTTCACCTGGAGCAATGGACAAAGCGGAGCCAGTATCAGCAACCTTGTGGCTGGAACTTACAATGTAACCGCCACTGGTGGCGGATGTACCTGGAACGGGGCATTCACCATCTCACAACCGAACTCTTTACTGAACTCTTCAGTTTCGGGTAACCCTGAAACCTGTGGCAGTGGAAACGGAACCGCGGTTTCTTCCCCAACTGGTGGTGTTACACCATATCAGTACGCCTGGAGCAACGGACAAACCGGAGGCACTGCGGTTAACCTCAACGCAGGAAACTATACTGTGACCGTTACGGACTTGAACGGGTGTACTTCTACCAACAATGTGACCATTGCTGGCACACCCGGAGTGGTGGCTTCTACTACGCAGTCTTTCGTTACCTGTGGTAGCAGTGACGGAACCATCAACTTGAATGTTACTTCGGGTACGGCTCCTTATAACTACACATGGTCAGGACCTGTGGGCATTGGCAACACCGCTTCTCCCACCGGATTACCTGTAGGTTCATACACCGCTACCATTACCGATGCCAACGCTTGTACCGAAGAGTACATGATCAACATGGTGAATCAAAATTCACCGGAAGCTACTGCGCTGTTTGCCTCTACTCCCACGTGTAATGGCGATAACAACGGTTTTATCACCTTGAGCCTAACCGGTGGAAACGGAGCCTACACCTTTAACTGGAGCGGACCGGGCGGTTTTACCGCTTCTTCGCAAAACCTCACTGGTTTGAGTTCAGGTAACTATCAACTGACCGTATCGGATACCCAGGGTTGCCTTGGTTTCCTGGATACTACTTTGGTAGATCCTCCGGTACTTATCGGTACAGCTGATTCTACCGATGCGAATTGCAACGGTGTTTCTGACGGTTCCGTAACAGTGAACATTGTGGGAGGCGTTTCTCCTTATACTGTTTTGTGGAGTGGCCCTCTTGGAGGAATCGGCACTCAACTCAACAACCGTCCTGCGGGAGCCTACACGGCCAACATTACCGATGCTAACGGTTGTATGATTTCCAGCCAAACCGTAGTGAATGAGCCTTCCGCCATTCAAATCACCAACTCCATTGTGGTGGACAACCAGCCTGCTGGCTCCATCAACATTGATGTGTCGGGTGGGAACCCTCCCTATGGCTTTTTCTGGACTGGCCCTAATGGTTATACCAGTGGTCAGGAAGATATCTCCGGCCTGGTGGTGAATGGCACCTACACGGTAACCGTTACCGATGGTTCCGGTTGTACTTTCACCGCTGATTATGTGGTTATTGGTGTAAGTGTAGATGAATTGGCGGCTCAGCTCATTCAGTTTAGTGTGTATCCAAATCCAGCTAAAGACGAACTGTTCCTGAACTTCGAAAATCTGGAGACTGGAAGTTACACCATCGAATTGATCAACCTGTTGGGTGAAGTAACCCATAGCCAGACCTTGGGTTTACAAGGTGCGCATTTGGAAACCCTCAACCTCAGCGGGTATGCTAAGGGAGTATACTTCCTAAATGTTACCAGCCGTGAGGGTACTAGTACCCGAAGGGTGATTGTGCAATAAGGATTTTTAGAAATTGATAATGAAGAGGGTCATTTCGAAAGAAATGGCCCTTTTTTATTGGCCTTTTTTCCGAATCATCTTCATGAATTCGGAAGCATATACAAAGTCGATCAATTCTTTATTGTCGGTTTGTAAAATATCCTGGCGGCTGCCTTGCCACCAATTTTGGCCCTGCCACAAGAAAAAGACCTTGTCGCCAATCTCCAACACCGAATTCATGTCGTGGGTGATGACAACGGTAGTGATGCCAAATTCTTCGGTTATTTCTTTGATGAGGTTGTCAATCAGAATGGAAGTTAAGGGATCGAGGCCGGAGTTGGGTTCATCGCAAAACAAATAGCTGGGCTTGAGGGCAATGGCCCGCGCAATACCCACCCGTTTTTTCATTCCTCCACTTAACTCTGAAGGAAAGAGCTTGTTGGCATTTTGAAGGCCTACTCGTTCCAGACAAAAATTAGCCCTTTCCAAACGCTCTTCTTTGCTCTGGTCGGTAAACATGGTCAGCGGAAACATGACGTTTTCTTCTACCGTCATAGAATCAAACAAAGCACTGGCCTGAAAAAGAAAACCAATTTCTTTCCGGATTTGGGTCCGATCGCGGTCTTTCATTTGGGTGAACGACCGATCGTTGTAAAGTATTTCACCCTGGCTGGCCTCGTGCAGCCCCACCATGCATTTCACCAAGGTGGTTTTCCCCGATCCGCTGGCCCCAATGATGAGGTTGGCCTTGCCTTTTTCAAGGACCATGGAAATGTCGTGCAACACTTCTTTGTCTCCAAAAGACTTGTGAATGTTGCGCACCTCAATCATATCAACAAGAGTTGGGTAATGATGTAGTTGAAAATGAGGATCGTAATGCTGCTGTATACCACCGCTCGGGTACTGGAACGCCCCACTTCCAAAGCCCCACCGGAGGTGTGGTAGCCATGATAGGCCGAAACGGAAGTGATCAGAAAAGCGAAAATCACCGTTTTTATCAGGGCGTAGGCCACGTCAAACGATCGAAAGTCGAGCTGGATGCCGTAGATATAATCTCCAATGGGCACTAAGCCGGTAAGCGCACAAATGGCGTAACCAGCTCCTACTCCTAAAAACATGCTGATGATGATCAAAAAGGGATTGATGATGACTCCAGCGGTAATCTTAGGCAAGATGAGGTAACCCGCCGGGTTGATGCCCATAATTTTCAAAGCATCTATTTGCTCGGTCACCCGCATGGTGCCGATTTCGGAAGCGATGTTCGAACCCACTTTTCCTGCAAGAATAAGCGCAATGATGGTAGGCGAAAATTCGAGAATGACCGATTGGCGCGTGGTGAAACCAACCGTGTATTTGGGAATCCAAACGCTATCGATGTTGGAGGCGGTTTGAATGGTGATGACCATTCCCATGAAAATGGAGATAATGGCAATAATGCCCAGGGAATCGATTCCAAGAGACTCTATCTCAAGCAATAGCTGCCGGCGAAAGACCACCACCTTTTCCGGACGGGTGAAGACCTGCCGTAGCATGAGAAAATACCTCCCGATATGATAAAAGACCCGCAAAACGGCTTGAATGCGGGTAAAATTAGCGATTATTTGCTTGCATCACATCGCGACTTGCCCTTAGCCCTTTCAGGAATTTCTAACTTTGGGGTATGAACATTAGCCGGACTAATTTCCTGAGTGGACTTCGTTTGTTCTCCGTTGTCTTGATTTCAATGTGCTTGTTGAGCGGTTGCTTTATTTTCAGAAAAAAGAACCGTTGCGACACTTGCCCCTCTTGGAGTAACTCTCCGGCACCCGAAGAACCTGCACCGGAGAATAAAGACTCCTAAGCTTACTCCGCCCTCGTGCCGAACCACGGCATGCCTCCCCGAAAACAATTTGGTACTTTAGTGGGTCTTAGACCAAAAAAGATTGACAGCTTCAGCACATCCCAATTTAGCTGTACTGGTCCCTGGTCAAAGCGCAACCATCGTTGGTTTTTCAGATGAATTTCTGTCTGAAAAATTAATGGAAATGGGCGTGCTTCCCGGATCAGAAGTTCGCATGGAACAACGCGCCCCGCTGGGTGATCCTCTCCTGATATCCGTTCAAGGCACTATGTTGAGCCTCCGCAAAGCTGAGGCCGCTTGCATTTCCGTCACTGAAATTGTTGCCGAGTGATGGAGAACACGACAGAAATGGAAGTGCCGAAACCAGTACTCGGTCGTAAGGTAATTTTGGCCGGCAACCCCAACAGTGGAAAATCTACCCTGTTTAACCTGTTGACCGGGCTAAAGCAAAAAGTGGGCAACTATGCCGGTGTAACAGTAGAAAAGAAAAGTGGCAAATGCCGACTTGAGAATGGTTCACACCTGGAAATTATCGATCTGCCCGGTACCTACAGCCTGCGGCCCGATGCCTTGGACGAAAAGTTGGCCGCTCAAATACTCACCCAAAAAGACCATCCCGACCACCCCGAGCAGGTGGTGTATGTGGCCGATGCTTCCAACCTGAAACGCAGCCTTTTTCTATTTACTCAACTGAAGGACCTGGAACTGCCTTTGGTGCTGGTGATCAACATGTTGGACGTGGCCCAGAAGCAGGGAATTGATGTGGATGGTCAACAATTGGAGGATGCCTTTCAGGTGCCGGTAATTATGTTGAATGGACGAAGTGGTGCTGGCGTTTCGGAATTAAAACAAATCCTGCAAAAACCGGCTCCTGAACCTATAACTTTTGTACAGGAAGTCAACGCGTTACCTCGGCAACAAAGCATTTTAAAACGGTATCAAAAAATTGCCGAGGCCATAGCTCCGGCCGTGCAGCAGCAGGATCGCTCCAAGAATTCTTTCACCCGAAGGTTAGACAAAATCCTGTTGCACCGCGTGTGGGGCTTTGCTATTTTTCTCACCATACTGTTTCTCATCTTTCAAAGCGTTTTTTCCCTTTCTGAAACTCCTATGGACTGGATTGAGCAAAGCTTGGGGTGGTTGGCAGATTCGCTTCACAGTCTTTTACCCGAAGGTCCCATCAACACACTCCTCACCAGTGGCATCATCCCTGGTTTAGCCGGAGTGTTGGTCTTCATCCCTCAGATTGTCATCTTATTTTTCCTCCTCGCATTGCTGGAAGACAGCGGCTACATGGCCAGAGTAAGTTTTTTGATGGATCGCTTGCTGCGAAAATTTGGATTGAATGGCCGATCTGTCATCCCACTGATCAGTGGAATGGCTTGTGCAATTCCGGCCATTATGAGTGCACGATCCATCGGCAACTGGAAAGAACGGCTGATTACCATTATTGTCACCCCTTTAATGAGTTGTTCGGCACGTCTACCGGTCTATACCTTGCTCATTGCCTTGGTCATTCCCAACGAACGCCTTCTTGGAGTCATCGACCTTCAGGGATTGGTGATGATGGGGCTCTACCTTATCGGCTTTGTTGCGGCCATTGGCTCGGCCGTTGTGATGAAATTCCTTTTAAAGGCCCGAGAAAAAAGCTATTTCCTAATGGAAATGCCGCATTACCGAGCTCCCCAATGGAAAGATGTGACCTACACCATCTTTGAAAAAGTGCGGGTATTTGTTTGGGATGCAGGCAAAGTGATTGTAGCCATTTCTATCATTTTGTGGGTGTTGGCCTCTTACGGTCCGGGGAATCAAATGGCTCAAATTGAAGAACAGCTGGCAGAAGTAGAAGCAGGTGGCCTTGAATTGTCGGAAGGAGAAATCAACGACCTAAATGCCAAACGGTTAGAAGCTTCTTATATCGGGCACCTGGGTAAGTTTATCGAACCTAGCATTGCCCCACTGGGCTACGATTGGAAAATCGGCATTGGGCTTATTGCCTCTTTTGCCGCCAGAGAAGTATTTGTAGGCACCATGGCCACCATCTATTCGGTAGGAGACGAGGAAAATACCCAATCTCTAAAAGAGCAAATGCAGAGCGATGTATATCCAGGCACCAACCAGCCGGTGTATACGCTGGCTACCGGGCTTTCCCTGCTCCTGTTTTATGCTTTTGCCATGCAGTGCATGAGTACCCTGGCGGTAGTTTACCGCGAAACCCAAGGCTGGAAATGGCCGGTGATACAGCTTGTTTTCATGACGGCTCTTGCTTACGTGTCAAGCTGGCTGGTTTTTCAGATTTTTGCATAACATGGGAGTTTCTCCACTGCAAAATGCACTGGCCAGATACATGCCTCCGGCATTTGTGCCCACCGTTAGCCATTGGCTAACCGAGCACGAAGTGGAAGTACGCATCACCCGATCGCGACAGAGTAAGCTGGGCGACTACCGCTCTCCACAACGCGGCAAAGGGCATCGCATTTCCATCAACCGCGATTTGAACCCTTACGCTTTCACCATTACCCTGATTCACGAAATTGCGCACCTACACACTTTCGTCCAGTATAAAAACCGGGTGAAACCCCACGGTGAAGAATGGAAACGGGAGTTTCAATGGCTCATGGGACATTTCGATCTGGATCGGCTCTTGCCCCAGGATGTGGCCCTGGCTTTGCGTCACTACTTACGCAATCCAGCCGCCAGCAGCTGTACCGATCCGGTGCTGCTCACCGTGCTTCGACGATACGATCCGCAGGTGCCCGGCGTCACCACCTTATCGGAACTTCCACCTCGTTCACTATTCCGATTGGGAAAACAGCGTATTTTTCGAAAAGGAGATAAGCTTCGAACCCGATACAAGTGCCTGGAAATAAGCTCACAACGGTTCTACCTCATCAACGGTTTAGCGGAGGTGGAAATCCTTAAAGAACGGGAGGCTTGAGGGACCTAAATTTCCTACTTTTGCACTACTCCAAAAGCACTTATGGAACCAACATTCGTATCTGGAAACCGCATCTTGCGGGTCTCCGAAATGGCTGAAAATCTAATTCCTTCCGAGATTATAAAACTCGGGGGCGAAATCCGCGAAAAGATTGCCGCGGGTGAACAGATTTACAATTTCACGATCGGAGATTTTAATCCTGCCATTTTTCCCATTCCCGAAGAGCTGAAGTCAGCGATTATTGAGGCCTATCAAAACAACGAAACCAACTATCCGGCGGCTAACGGACAGCTGGAGTTGCGTCAATCTGTTTCCCGTTTTCTGCACACCCGCGGAGGGTTGGAGTACTCGGAAGATCAGTTGTTGGTGGCGGGTGGCTCACGGCCACTCATCTATGCGGTATACCGCACTTTGGTAGACCCGGAAGACAAAGTGATTTACCCTGTGCCTTCCTGGAACAACAATCACTACTGCCACCTCAGCGGGGCAAAAGGAATACCGATTACTGCCCGGGCGGAAGACAATTTTATGCCTACTGCTGCCAGCATTGCTCCTCACGTAAGTGGGGCTACCCTCATTGCTTTGTGTTCTCCGCTCAATCCTACCGGGACGGCTTTTTCACGTACGCAGTTAGAAGCCATCTGCCGCCTTGTGTTGGATGAAAACCGCAAGCGCAAAGAAACAGACAAGCCTTTGTACTTGCTTTTCGATCAGGTTTACTGGACCTTAACCCACGACGATAACCTGCATTTTGACCCGGTGAGCCTGTTTCCCGAAATGAAAGATTACACGCTTTACATCGATGGTCTTTCTAAGGCATTTGCTGCTACTGGTGTGCGGGTAGGCTGGGCCTTTGGCCCGAGGAAGGTGATGGACAAGATGAAAGCGATTCTTGGTCACGTTGGTGCATGGGCTCCCCGTGCAGAACAAATGGCAGTAGCTCAGTTTTTACAACAAGATGCTGCCCTGGATCGCTTCTTAGAAGACTTTACCAAAAAGCTACACGAGCGCCTCCATGGTTTCTACCAAGGGTTCACCCAATTGAAATCGGAAGGATTTGCGGTGGATGCAATAGCTCCACAAGGAGGCATTTACCTGACCGTGAAATTTGAATTGATCGGTAAAACCACTCCCGATGGTAAGAAGCTTACCACCGCCTTGGATGTGACTCAGTTCCTGCTCAATACGGCTCACCTTGCCATTGTTCCTTTTTCTGCTTTTGGTGCTTCGCGCAACAATCCCTGGTTTCGAATATCAGTAGGAACCGCTAAAATTGAAGACATCGAACAGGTATTGCTCAACGTTAAGCAAGCCCTAAGTCAATTGCAATAAATGCGTAAATCCCAACCCTCGCCTCATCATGCAAAAGAATAATAATTACCTGGTGATCATGGCTGGTGGCATTGGAAGCCGCTTTTGGCCACTGAGCAAAACGGCATTGCCCAAACAGTTTTTAGACATTTTAGGTACTGGACGCACCTTGATCCAGCAAACCTATGATCGTTTTTTGCCCATTTGTCCCAAAGAAAACATCATAGTCGTCACCAACGAGCAATACATAGGTTTAGTTGCCGAGCAGCTTCCCGATTTGCAGCCGCATCAAATTCTTGGCGAACCCGCCCGGAGAAATACGGCTCCCTGCATTGCTTATGCTTCGTTCAAAATTCAGTCGATGAACCCGGAGGCCAACATCATTGTGGCGCCTTCCGATCACCTGATCTTAAAGGAAGAGAATTTTCTCGATTTGGTTAAAACCGCGCTCAATTTCACCGCTAAGCGGGATGCACTGGTTACTTTGGGCATAAAACCCAGCCGTCCGGACACCGGTTACGGCTACATTCAGTTTACTGACGATCCTTCGGTGAACGATCCACGGATCAAAAAGGTGAAAACCTTTACCGAAAAGCCCAACCTTTCACTGGCCAAGGATTTTCTGGTCTCAGGAGATTTCTACTGGAATTCGGGCATTTTCATTTGGAGTGTATCCAGCATTCTGAAGGCGTTCGACCAACACCTGGCCGAAGTGGGCGACCTTTTTAAAGAAGGAGCCTCCAAATACAACACTCCAGAGGAAAAAGAATTCATCGATGCCACCTATCCGGTGTGTTCCAACATTTCCATCGACTATGGTGTGATGGAGAAAGCCAAAAATGTGAACGTGGTGCTGGGTGATTTCGGATGGTCCGACCTGGGTACTTACGGTTCTCTTTACACCCATCTTAAGCAAGACAAAGAAGGGAATGCCATCATTGGCAAAAAAGCTTTGATCTACGACAGTGGCAACAACATTGTGAACGTACCGGACGATAAGTTGGTGGTACTGGTTGGCGTGGAAGATTCAATTGTGGTAGAATCAGACGGAGTCTTGATGATCTGCAAGAAAACGGAAGAACAGAAGATCAAACAGGTCGTGAACGACCTGAAGATCTCCCATCCTGATACCGTTTAAAACATTTCAATTAGCCTTCGAGGGATCCGATCATTTTGGACGGATCAACGTAGCGGTCAAACTCTTCCTCGGTCAAATAGCCGAGATTAATGGCCTCTTCTTTCAAGGTAGTGCCGTTCTCGTGTGCAGTTTTGGCAATTTTTGCAGCCTTTTCGTACCCAATGTAAGGGTTGAGTGCGGTTACCAGCATCAACGACCGGTTGAGGTTCTGCGTGATGTTCGACCGGTTGAGCTCAATGCCTACCGCACAATTCACATCAAAAGAAACACAGGCATCGCCAATGAGGCGAGCTGACGACAACACGTTGTAGGCCATCATGGGCTTGAACACATTGAGCTGAAAGTGCCCGTTCATGCCACCCGTGGTAACGGCTACATCGTTGCCTGCCACTTGTGCACAAACCATGGTTAAAGCCTCGCATTGTGTAGGATTCACCTTGCCGGGCATAATGGACGATCCTGGCTCGTTGGCCGGAATTACCAATTCGCCCAAGCCGCTGCGCGGCCCGGAGGCCAACATCCGAATATCATGAGCAATTTTCATCAGGCTTACTGCCAGTTGTTTCAATGCCCCGTGCGTTTCTACCATGGCATCGTGGGCCGAAAGTGCTTCGAATTTGTTATCCGCACTCACAAAAGGCAGTCCGGTGAAAGCCGCGATCTTTTCGGCTACGTTTTGCGAATAGCCCTGCGGTGTATTGATTCCTGTACCCACTGCAGTTCCGCCCAAGGCCAGTTCCGAAAGGTGAGCCAAGGTGCTTTTCAAAGCTTTCAATCCATGATCGAGTTGCGAAACGTAACCCGAAAATTCTTGTCCTACGGTTAACGGTGTGGCATCCATCAAGTGCGTGCGACCGATCTTCACTACATCCATAAAAGCTTTGGACTTCGCGTCCAGCGTGTTGCGCAACTGCTCTACGCCGGGAATGGTCGTTTCCACGATCATTTTATAGGAAGCAATGTGCATTCCGGTAGGGAAAGTATCGTTGGACGATTGCGATTTGTTCACATCGTCGTTGGGGTGAATGAGGCGTTCGCCTTCACCCAAGGTATTGCCTGCCAAAACGTGGGCCCGGTTGGCTACCACTTCGTTCACATTCATGTTGGATTGGGTACCGGAACCGGTTTGCCAAACCACCAAGGGGAACTGGTCGTCGAGCTGACCTTCGAGAATTTCATCGCACACTTGCGAAATCAGGTCGCGTTTTTCTGCCGGGAGCACACCCAACTCGCAGTTGGTGTGTGCCGCTGCTTTTTTGAGATAGGCAAAACCCCTCACCACTTCGATGGGCATCTTGCCTTCACCGATTTTAAAGTTGTTGCGCGAGCGTTCGGTCTGCGCGCCCCAGTATTTATCTGCGGGCACCTGAACATCGCCCATGGTATCTTTCTCGATACGATATTTCATGATTTCGTGCTTTCTATGTATTGGGTTCACCAGGCCGAATGGCCCGGATCGGATTATCCGTTGAGTAAGGAGTTGACATTTTCGGGTGGACGGCCCAGAATGGCTTTTCCGTCCCGGACCACAATGGGCCGTTCGATAAGCTTGGGATGCGCTACCATAGCGGCAATCCATTCGGCATCGCTAAGGTCTTTTCCCTTGTATTGGTTTTTGTATTCCGCCTCCCCCTTTCGAACCAGTTCGAAGGGTGAAATGCCCAAGAGCTTCACCAGTTGTACAAGTTCAGCTTCGGTAGGCACATTTTTGAGGTATTCTACGATTTCGGGCGCTTCACCCGATTGGCGAATGATATCCAGGGTTTCCCGGCTCTTTCGGCAGCGCGGATTGTGGTAGATGATTAGCTGGCTCATGACTTAACTTTTGCCGTGGGTCATCAGGTAAGATTTCAAAAACTCGTCGATTTCTCCGTTGAGTACCGCATCGGCATTGGAGGTTTCGTGCTCGGTGCGCACGTCTTTCACCATTTTGTAGGGATGCAAAACATAGTTGCGAATTTGAGAACCCCACTCGATCTTTTTCTTTCCGGCCTCAATTTCGGCCCGCTTCTCCAACTTTTTCGACATTTCAAGCTCATACAATTGAGATTTCAGCAATTGCATGGCTTTTTCTTTGTTGCCCAGTTGTGAACGGGTTTCGGTGTTTTCAATGGTGATTCCGGTAGGTTTGTGCCGCAAGCGAACGCCGGTTTCTACTTTGTTCACGTTTTGGCCACCAGCTCCGCCCGAGCGGAAAGTGTCCCACTCGATTTCTGCCGGGTTCACCGTGATCTCAATGGAATCGTCTACCAAGGGATACACGTATACCGAAACAAAGGAGGTGTGTCTTCTGGCGTTGGAATCGAAGGGAGAAATGCGCACCAGGCGGTGTACTCCGTTTTCTCCTTTCAGGTATCCAAAGGCAAATTCACCTTCAAACTCAAAAGTGGCGGTCTTTATTCCGGCTACATCGCCTTCCTGGAGGTTCAACTCCTTGATTTTGTACCCGTTTTTCTCTCCCCACATCAGGTACATGCGCATGAGCATAGATGCCCAATCGCAGCTTTCGGTACCGCCAGCGCCTGAGGTAATTTGAAGCACAGCGTTCAGACTGTCTTCCTCTGCGCTGAGCATGTTTTTGAATTCGAGTTCTTCCAACACCGCAACGGTGCTCTCGTATTGTTCTGTGACTTCCTCCTCGCTGGCTTCGCCTTCTTTGTGAAAGTCGAGCAATACCACCAAGTCTTCGTAAGAGGATTCTACTCCCTTGTAGGCATCGGTCCACACTTTTTTGTTGCGGATGCCCTTGAGAATTTTTTCGGCTTCTTTGGGGTTGTCCCAAAAGTCGGGAGCCTGGGTTTGCAGCTCCTCATCGGCGATCTGTTCTAACTTGCTATCAACGTCAAAGGTACCCCCTTAACGCGTCCAGGCGCCCAGCTATATCTTTAATGGTGTCTTGCGTGATCATGGGCCAAAAGTAGCATTTTTTTGAGGGGCGAATGCCTTCAAATGTACTTTACAAGTCGGGAAACTGACAATTGTATTTGGTCTGGAGTTTGTAATATTGGCCTCGGCCGAATATGAAATCAACACTTTTCTTTTTGCTGCTTTTGGTGGGTCCTCTGGTTGGAGGATCGCCCGACAAAGCTTCTTCTTCCAAAGTCCATCTGCCTTTTCTTTTGGGAGGCATTCAGGTGAACGAACCCGACCATCAAAAATGGGTAGAAACCTTGCATGGTGATGGCATGAACACCGTTTCGGTTACAGTATATGCCAAGCAGGGTGATTGGGACAGCGACAACCTTTGGTGGGAAGCCGAAGAGGCATCGGTGGTGCGAGAAATCCAAACCGCCAAAGCTTCGGGTTTGCGGGTAGTGCTCATTCTACGGGTGGCCCTCGACCATGCCTTCGAGCGCAACGAGTTTTTTTGGCACGGTATGATCTTGCCCAAAACTCCCCCGCTACTCGATTCCTGGTTTGAAAAATATACCCGATTTGTGACCCAATGGGCTGCAATCGCCGAGGCGGAGCAAGTGGACGTATTTGCCGTGGGTAGTGAGATGAACGCCCTTTCGGCTACCCTTCCAGTAGAAGATATTCCTGCTTTGGACGAATATTACCTCAACAAGACCAAGCAACTGCTCTACCGCAAAGGGATTCTACAGTACAGCCCTACCATTACCGACCGTCACCTGTGGACACCCGGTCCGAACGAACACAAAACGATCAGCGATTACCTTGAGGCGCGCGAAGCCGCCAACCGCCACTGGGCGCAAGTGCACAGCTTTGATGACACTGATTCGTCCATCGCAAAAATCAACGATCGGGCGCAAAGGCTCAACACGCATTGGGAACACCTGATTGATGAAACGCGCAAAATTTATCAAGGGCCAGTGACCTATGCCGCCAATTTTGACAATTACTACGATGTCGGCTTTTGGAAAAAACTTGACTTCATGGGCATCAATGCTTATTTTCCGTTGCGCAATGCTTACCGGAAGCCAACTCGGGAAACGGTCTCTTTTCCTACTTTCAAAGAAAGCTGGGAGCGAGTGTTTCAGCAAATCAACGGCTTCAAGCAGAGCCAGGAGATAAAAGACTGTCCGGTAATTTTCACGGAGTTGGGCTACACCTTCCGCAAAAACTGTTCGATTGAACCTTGGTCGAGCTACGGTTTCTCAGTGATTGGCAAACCACCTCGCGGTCAACTGGTGATTTGGCAAGACCAGCCGGTAGACTATCAAGAACGGTCATTGGCTGTGAAAGCCTTGCATGCCGTCACCTCCAAAATGGGCCCGGGCCAGTTTCAAGGCATTCTTTATTGGAAGCTCACCTCCATCAAATCGCACATCGATATCGAGCCCTTTGTACTGCACTTAGGTCCTGAATCTCAAGATCCGCTGAAAGCGGCCCTACGCCGGTTCACCGAAAGACCATGATTTGAGCAGGTCCCACACCAGGGCAGGCTCAAAGCCTTTGGTAATGAGCTTTTTTGCCAGTTTGTCCCGTTTCAAAAAAGGATCGGTTTCCTTCACCGATGGCTCTAATTTTTCGGCCAGCATTTCCAAGGTTTCCCAATATTCAGCTTCATCCAACTGTGAAAGGCCATAGTAGATGTCTCCCGATCGGAGTTCCTTTTGCTGCAAGGCGTGTGCAATTTTCTGCTTTCCCCAACGCTTGATGCGAAATTTTCCACGGGCAAAACTCTCGGCGTACCGCCTCTCGTCAATAAATCCTTCGCGTTTTAACTCGGCAAGCAAACCGTTGATTTGGGAAGCTGGCAGGCCCCAGTCTTTCACTTTTTGCCGAACCTCTTGCAAGCAATGCTCTTGTTGAGCACAGTAGCGCAGCGCTTTGGCCCGAATCTCTTCTGGCGTATAGGTCTTTGATTTTCGAAAGGCCATGGTGCCTCCGGGATTTGAATTGAATAGTTTTGTGGCTTCAAAATTACATGAAAAACAGGAGGTCGCTCATCTTGCTGATTGCCGCTCACATCGTGAGCGCCATTGCCCAAGGAATCAGCATGCTTGCTATTCCATGGTACTTTACTTCGGTCTTACAGGAAGCTTCCCTCTTCGGCACCATCTACGCCGGGGTAACGCTGTTCACGATTTTGTGGAGCATTTACGCCGGCTCGCTCATCGACAAATACCCGCGCAAAAACCTGTTTTTGGCCATCACCGCAGTGGGCTGTTTGGTAGTGGGCGGAATTAGCTCAGTAGGGTTCATTACGGGCACTATTCCTACTTTTTTAGTGGCAGGTGTGTTTTGCCTCACCATTTGCAACTATCAGATGCACTACCCAGCGCTGTATGCTTTTTCCCAAGAGTTGACCGACAAGTCCAACTACGGCCGCATCAACTCGATTTTGGAAGTGCAGGGGCAATCGACCAACATGATTTCAGGGGGTTTTGCCGCTTTGTTATTCACTGGCATTAATCAGGAAGTGCTGCAAGCCTGGGGTTTGGAATGGATTTCGATTGAGGTTGCCCCTTGGAGTTTGCATGAAATTTTCCTGATGGATGCGGTTACCTATGCAGTGGCCTTTGGACTGATTCTCGCCATTCGCTACACGCCTGCTAAAAGTGGATCAACCGCCATAGAACCTGCTTGGCAACGGCTAAAAGAAGGTTTTCGATTTTTGCGTGAACGCGTGCCGCTCTTCGTTTTTGGCAATTTTGCTTATTCGATTTTTGCCATTGTGTTGGTAGAGATTTTCATGCTACTGCCGCTCTACATCGATAATCAACTCGAAAAGGGCCCAGCCATTTACGCCCTTGCACGCTATGTTTTTTCTATGGGCTCGCTGTTGGCCGGGGTTTTTATTAGGTGGGTATTCCGCCGATTCAATTACATCGCCGGCATCTTGTCACTCATGGCATTTTCAACCATTTGGTTTTTCGTGCTGAGCGCTACCAACAGCCTTTTACTGTTTGCACTGTTCAACTTTTTTGTTGGATTTGCCAATGCAGGCACCCGCGTATTGAGGGTCACGTACCTGTTTCACCAGATTCCCAACCACATCATAGGCCGTACTTCCGGCGTATTTCAGATGATTAATATCCTACTCCGGTTTGGCTTTATCAGCTTGTTTGCACTGAGCTTTTTCTCAGAAGAAAACAATGTAGTGTATGCCTACAGCATTGCCGGAGCTTTCATTTTGCTGTCCACCATACCACTACTGGTGTACTACAAAAAGCTCACCTCAAGAAGAGGAGAAGGAAATAGCGCCAACTAAACCTCTACTTCTTCGCCTTTACCGTTAAGAAAACGGTATTCCAAAAACTGGTAGGCAGAAGAGGGACGCAAGGTTACCCAACGTTTGTATTTGAGGAACCACTTTACCTGCCGTGACATGAGCCCGGCACTGAAATGCGAGTTGAGGAAAGGATGGGTGACCAGGGTAATCTGACCCGGATATTTTTTCTCCATTAGAAAACGGACGTTGTTCTCAATCTCATCCTCAATCAGAATGCTGGCCTGCACTTTTCCAGTGCCTGAGCAGCACGGACAACCCTCGGCCGTTTCGATGTCCATTTCAGGGCGCACCCGCTGGCGGGTAATCTGCACCAAACCGAACTTACTTGGCGCCAGAACATGATGTTTGGCCCGATCGATTTTCATCACCTGCGTCATTCGATCGTGCAGTTTTCGGCGGTTCTCCGATTTCTGCATATCGATGAAGTCGATCACGATGATGCCTCCCATATCGCGCAAGCGCAATTGACGGGCAATTTCATCGGCCGCTTCTAAATTCACGCGGAGCGCATTGGTTTCTTGGTTGTCTTCCGATTTCGCGGTGTTGCCAGAGTTCACATCAATGACGTGAAGGGCTTCGGTATGTTCGATCACCAGGTAAGCACCACTGAGCATGGTTACATGCTTTCCGAAAAGGGCTTTTATCTGTTTCTCTATCCCCGTGAATTCGAAAACCGGAGTTTTCCCACGAAAATGACGAACAATTTTTTCCTTTTCAGGAGCAATGTTTCTCAAAAATGCCCTGATCTCTTCAAACATTTTTTGGTCGTTGACCAGAATGCTGTTGAAGCTGGGATTGAGCACATCACGCAACAAAGCTGAGGTTCGATCAAGTTCGCCAAGCACTTTCACCGGTTTGTTGGAACGTTTGAGCTTTTTCTGCGCTTTGTTCCAGCGGTTGTAGAGCTCTTTCAAATCCGCATCCAATTCAGCCACTTTCTTGTTTTCGGCCACCGTTCGGATGATAACACCGAAGTTTTTGGGTCGAATACTTTGAATGAGGCGCTTCAAACGCTCACGTTCGTCGGCTTCTTTGATTTTGGTCGATATCGAAATCCGGTCAGAAAAAGGAACCAACACCAGGAATCTGCCCGCAAGGCTTAGCTCACAGGAAATTCGAGGACCTTTGGTAGAAATAGGTTCCTTGGCGATCTGAACCAAAATTTGCTGGTTCGATTGGATCACCTGTTGGATTTTTCCTTCTTTGTTGATGTCGGGTTCTAGCTTAAAATTTTGCAAAGAACCACTGCGCTGGCGCCCACTGAGTGAGCTCCGCAGGTATTTCTGAAGTGAGGCCGCCTGGGGCCCCAGATCGAAATAATGCAGGAAGGCGTCTTTCTCGTACCCAACGTCTACAAAAGCTGCGTTGAGGCCGGGAACAAGTTTTTTTACCCTACCGAGGTAAAGGTCGCCAACTGAGTATTTGTTATTCGGTCTTTCCCGATGTAACTCAGTCAGTTTTTTATTTTCCAGTAGGGCGAGAACGACTTCCGAAGCGGTGACATTAATAATTAAGTCTTGATTCACGCTTCCTTTCTCTTCATGCCCGGAAAGCTATAGAAATACCACATTGTTTGTTGATTAAATAGCGAAGCAAAATAGCTATCAAACAACAAATACAACCCAATCCAGCACAGGTTTAGGTTGTAAATAGGAGATAATGTAAATAAGTGAAGGAGTGACCTACTTAGATCACTTCTTCTTCTTGTGGCGGTTCTTTCTCAAACGCTTTTTACGCTTGTGAGTCGCCATTTTGTGCCTTTTCCGTTTCTTTCCGCTTGGCATATTCAACTGTTTTTTAATTCTTCAATCAATCTTATTACCTGGTCTCGATCTTCAGAGGTTTCAGGATGCTTTAAGTACTCCTCAAAGGCTTTTATCGCTGCTTCCTTGTTTCCGAGGGCTGCGTGCGCATTTCCCAGGAGCAGCAACGCTTCTAACCTCTCTGAATCGATTTCGATCACTTTCTCAAACCGTGCTACCGCTTTTTCGTATTGAGTAGATTGGATGGAGAGCTTTCCCAACTGAAACTGTGCTTCTGCATAGTTGGGATGCTCATTGGCAATTTGCCGAAGTATCAAAATCCCCTGCATAGGCGGAAGATTTGGATTTTGTACCATCTCAATGGCTTTGGCTACCTCCTCATTGAGGCTATCTTTGGTGGCCAACTCTTGCGACACTGCGGGTAGCGGTGGCTTTTGAGGTGAAAGTAATAAAAGAACGCTGACGGCAGCAACTGCTGCCAAAATGCCGATCTGCAATAGTAGTTTTCGGCGGTTGAAAGTCATTAGTCGACTTTCACTTTATCTTTAACTGCTTTTACAAACGATTTTGATGGTTTGAAAGCAGGAATGTAATGAGCTGGAATGATAATGGTGGTGTTCTTCGAGATGTTACGACCTGTTTTCTTCGCCCGTTTCTTCACCACAAAACTTCCAAAACCGCGCAAGTAAACATTATCTCCGCGAGACAACGAGTTGCGTACTGATTTCATGAAAGCTTCTACCGTGACTTGTACCTGCACTTTTTCAATTCCTGTTTGTTCAGAAATTTCAGTTACAATGTCTGCCTTGGTCATGTTTTTCTGTCTAATTAATTGATCCAACATAAGTTAGCCTACTATAACGTGGCGTAATTGGGGCTGCAAAGATATGCTAAATATTTAATCGGAAAAACTTTGTTCCTAAATTTGCCATGATAGAAAACCCTCTTATTCCTTGACTTTCTCAGCGCTTTTACAGAATTGGTATCAGAGTTCCCAACGGGATTTACCTTGGCGGAAGACCCAAGATGCCTACTCCATCTGGCTCTCTGAGATTATTCTGCAACAAACCCGGGTGCAACAGGGAATGGCTTATTACCTGAAGTTTAAAAAGCACTACCCCACCGTTTCTGACCTGGCAAAAGCCGAAGAAGATGAAGTGCTAAAACATTGGCAGGGCTTAGGCTATTACTCGCGCGCTCGAAACCTACATGCCACCGCCAAGCGCGTTCATGAGGAGTTCAACGGGGTTTTTCCAACTACTTATGCTGAGATTAGAAAATTAAAAGGCATCGGAGACTATACAGCAGCCGCCATAGCCTCGTTTGCCTATAACTTACCGCATGCCGTGGTGGATGGCAACGTATACCGGGTTCTATCTCGGCTCTACGGTGACGATACGCCGATTGATAGCACGCAGGGGAAAAAGCTGTTTCAACAACTGGCCGACGAATTGCTGGATCAAAAACACCCTGGCAACCACAACCAGGCAATGATGGAGTTTGGCGCTTTGCAATGCGTTCCCAAAAATCCGGATTGTGTGGCTTGTCCCGCGCAACCCCAATGCAAAGCCTTTGAAATGAGTAGGGTAGAAATTCTTCCGGTGAAGGCCAAAAAAACCAAACAACGCAACCGATACTTTCACTACCTGGTGCCTCGATTTGAAGAATACCTCTTTATAGAAAAGCGAGAAGATAAAGGCATTTGGCACAACCTTTACCAATTTCCACTCATTGAAGTACCCGAAAACATTGCACAAAGCAAGGTGCCCGAATTGGAAGCATGGCAGGCCCTGGTGGGCCATCCGGATGTCATCATCGAATCCGTTTCGGAAACCTACAAACACATCCTGAGCCATCAACGTATTTTTGCCTCCTTCTGGCGCCTTAATGTTCCTTTCGAGGTGGTTCAACGGTTAGAAAAAAAGTACCTGAAAATCACAGCCAAAGACTTGGAACGCTACGCTATTCCACGGTTGATCGACCGTTACCTGGAGGATGAGCAAAGCAAGCGGCAAATTGGACTTCCGTTCAATTTTCGTTAGTTTTGTTTCTTCAATGAAACGACTATGGCAGGCAGTGTAAACAAGGTAATTTTGGTGGGTAATTTGGGTCGCGACCCAGAAGTTCGGTATCTGGAAGGTGGCATTGCAGTGGCTAAATTTCCATTGGCAACTTCTGAATCTTATCGCGACCGAACAACAAACGAACGCAAAACCCAAACCGAGTGGCACAACGTGGTGCTTTGGCGCGGCCTTGCTGAAATCACCGAGAAGTATCTGAAAAAGGGAAACCAGGTATACATTGAAGGGAAGCTCAGAACCCGCTCCTGGCAAGACAAGGAGAACAACATGCGCTACACTACTGAGGTAGTTGCGGATGAAATGACCATGCTGGGCAGCCGACAAGACGACAGCAACCAAGGACAATCCACTGGCTACTCTCAGCCCGCTGCCCAACCCGCTGCAACTGCTGCTGCACCCGCACAGCCCACCGCTGCGGCTACCACCAACACTGAAGCCATCGATGACGATCTCCCCTTCTGATTTACTTCGAAGTTTTCGATCGCCGTCTTCGTCTAACCTTACCCTGTAGTTTTGGAAGGCCCGGACGATCCTTTACCTTGGCTTTTAACTGCTATTCTTCAATCGGCTTCCGTAGGACACATTTTCGGCATTTTATCAATGCTGGTTTTGCTGTTGGCTTCGGCCATGATCAGTGGTTCTGAAGTAGCCTTTTTCTCCTTAAGCCCATCCGACAAAAAAGACCTCGAAAACAGCGATGGCCGTTCAGAAAAGCGGGTAATTCAGCTGCTGGAAATGCCCAACCGGCTGTTGGCCACCATTCTCATCGCCAACAACTTTGTGAATGTGGCCATCATCATCCTGTCTACCTACGTTACTGAGGGGCTGCTCAATTTTGAGCATTATCCCCTGTTAGGCTTTTTGTTTCAGGTGGTAATTGTCACTTTTTTGCTCTTGCTCATGGGCGAGATCATTCCCAAGGTTCGGGCCAATAAGAATTCGTTGCGCTTTGCTCTGTTCATGGGATTTCCCTTGTACCTGCTGATCAAACTGTTTTATCCGCTGAGTACTTTGCTCATTCGCACCTCAGCCCGACTCAACAAAAATTCGAAGTCGAAAAGCTCCAACATTTCGGTTGACGAGTTGTCGCACATGCTCGAACTAACCGAGGATGACCACGATCAGGAGGACAAAAAAATACTTACAGGAATTGTGCGTTTCGGAAATACGGACGCCAAACAGATCATGACCTCTCGGATGGACGTGGTGGCCTTCGATACCGAAACCAACTACAAAGACCTGCTCGATGGCATTTTAGAGTCGGGCTTCTCACGAATTCCGATTTACGAGGAGAGCTTTGATCAAATTAAAGGCCTGATTTATATCAAAGACCTACTACCACATATTGATGCGGAAAAGGATTTCAAGTGGCAAGAACTGCTGCGAGATCCCATGTTTGTGACCGAGAACAAGAAGATCGACGACCTGCTTTCTGAGTTTCAATCCGAGAAAATGCACCTCGCCATCGTGGTAGACGAATACGGAGGTACTTCAGGCATTGTATCGCTCGAAGATATTTTGGAAGAGATTGTGGGCGAAATTTCCGACGAGTTTGACGACGATGACCTGGCCTATTCCAAATTGGACGCACACAACTACGTGTTCGAAGGGAAGACCCCACTGAATGACATTTATCGGGTACTGGAAATCGACGGGAGCAACTTTGAAAGGGCCAAGGGTGAGGCCGATACTTTGGCGGGATTGGTGTTGGAATTGGTGGGTAAGATTCCTCAGAAAAACGAACGGGTAAAATTTGAAGACTTCACCTTTACCATTGAAGCCGCCGACCCGAGGAGAATCAAGCGCATCAAATTAACCCTGCCCAATGCTGAAACGGAGGCGGAAAAAGATGAAAACACCTCTTCTGGGAGATTGACCAGTATCGTCCTTATTCTATTGATGGGGTGGCTTACCAGCTGCGGTGGTGATTACTACCCCAAACCCCGGGGCTACTTTCGGATTGACTTACCGGTACATGAGTACCGCACTTTTGCTTCGGATTGTCCTTATGAATTTGAGTACAGCAAGCATGCTGTGATGGTAGACGAATCGAAACGTCAGCAAAGCACTTGTCAATACAACCTTTTTTATCCAAGGTTCAATTGCGTGGTGCACCTCACCTATAAACCCGTAGAAGATAAACTGCTCGCCTATACCAAAGAATCGAGGGAATTGGCTTACTACCACATCGCCAAGGCCGACGACTTGCAGGAAGGCGCTATTCGAGATACAGAGAAGCGAGTATTTGGCTTTTCGTTCGATTTAAAAGGGGCTACCGCCAGCAATTACCAGTTTATCCTTACCGATAGCAACCATCATTTTCTGCGAGGAGCTATGTATTTTAATGTTGCGCCCAATCCCGATTCGCTCGATCCGGTAACGAATTACGTTAAGGAAGATATCGCTTTGCTATTGGAGAGCTTTCGGTGGAAAGAGGAGGTTTCGGCCACCGCAGGAGATTTCGAGTAGTAGCACTCAATTTCCAATGGTGGCAGGTCGAAGTTGGCGCAGGTAATTCAACATCAGGTAACACTGCACCCCAAAAAGCACACTCGCCAATATCAGGTGGGTGGGTTGTAAAAATGCTGGCATCCCCAAATAAGAGAGTGCAATCCCACTGCCTACCTCGATGAGGAGGATGGAAGCCATCCAACGCACTCCTGAGAGGTGGACCTTATCTCTGAAGTTGAGGTAAATCAGTAATGCGTTAACCCCCAAAACCAAGATGGCAAACGATCGGTGAAACTCGAAAACTCCACTCAATTGTTCGATCCAGTTGTCGCGACCAAGGTGTCCGGCCAACCTGGCTACATGGTCAACCTCTTGTCGCACCTGAGTGCCCAAAACCACTTGAGCTACACTCATGAGCAAAGCGGTGATGATGAGGAAGAAAAATCCGCGATGATAGGCCAACTGTTGCGTATGCCCGTGTTTTAAGCGAACCAATATCAAAAGGTTAAGCGCCACAATGATGAGTGCAGTTACCATGTGAATGGTAATTTTTACTGGCGCCAATACTGAGTAGACCACTACTGCACCCAGCCATGCTTGGAAGCCCATCAAAAGGAACTCCAAAACAATGAGTCCGACTAAAAGTCGATCTCGTTTCCAGTGTTTAAGTCCAAAAACTACTTGTCCAAACACCAGCAAACCAGCTATCGCTCCAATCAATCGATTGATGTACTCGGTCCAGGTATGAAACGCATTGAAAGTAGTGTCTTCGTAACCCCGGTGGGCATAAACTTCCTGATAGTTGTCGGGCAATTGAGCAACATCAGTTGGGGGTATCCACATCCCGAAACATTTGGGCCAGTCGGGACATCCCATTCCAGATCCTGTCATCCTCACCACGCTCCCGGCCAATATCACCAGGTATATCACAATCAACGTGAGCCGCGACCAGCGGTACAAATTGCCTTTGCTCATCCACTGCAAATTTCATGAAAAGATAGGGCACAGCCTTACGCACAAACAAAAACTCGCCTGACCAAAGCAACATTTCACTCCCAGGGGATCGAAAACAAAGGATAGTTAAATTGACGGTGTATTTTCTTTTCCTCTTGGATTCTGTCGATTTTCGGATTAACTTTTGCTGCCCCTAAGGGTCAGAGCAGCTTCATGTTTTGACACTTCCAGTCCCAGTAAATCTCCTTCTCAGCCTAAGGAAGGAATACTATTAGATTTCAACTTTGCCTCCCACTATCGGGCAAAGTAGATTATAATCTTCTTTTACGCCCACGAGTAGTTGCCAGTTTCTGGCGATGGCTCCCTTCTTTCAACCCAAAATTGCATTATGAAAAAATTATTTTCCACCCTATTGATCGCGGCAGCTTTGTTGTTTGTCACCAATGCTACCGCACAAACCCTTACCATTCAAAACTCACAATCATGTGCCTACACCGTTTACGTCTTTGAAGGCTTGATCGGTACTTGTAACCTCACCCTGCAATACTTTCCAGTAACAGTACCTCCTGGAGCTGTGGTAAACTACACGGCTGCAGCCGGGTCTTGGGTAGTTGGAACCTGTGTGGAGGAGCTATGGCCGGTACCGGGAACACCCCCCATCTTTGGTTGTACCGGTGTTTCTAATCCCACTTTAGGCATGTCTTGTGCTGGTTATCCACCAACGGCATTTGCAGGCGGAACATGTGGTCCAAACCCAACTTTAGTGCAGGGATTTGCCTCTTTTCTGTTTATCTAACTCTTGCTTAGCTGCAGCGTTTTGTTCTTTGAACAACACGTTCGCTAAGTTGTAAACCACGTTAAATCTAAATTTTCATCCTTTTAGAAGGGGGCAAATTATAAAAGAAGTAATCGGGCTGCTCTTAATCGAGCAGCCCGATTTTTTTATCCAAAAAAAGGGCTGACACGTGATAGTGTCAACCCTTATAATGTATATGCTTAAAATAGCTTAGAGCAAGTTTCGGAAGGCATCGAAAATATTGGGAAATTCGATGTTCACAGGAGCTTCTACACTTTCGTGCGAATTTTCAGAGGCCCCGCGGCTATCTTCTTTCTTGCCGTTGTTGGCCTTTTCTGAGTTAGTAGCTTTCTTAGCCGGAGCGTCTTTTACAAACGCTTCTACCGCAACACTGTTGACCTTGTAAATACCGTCAGCCAGTCCGGAGATAGCAGCAACCATGTCTTTCTCATTGGTTTTTGCAGGATCAAATTCAACGGAGGCTTTTTGCTCTTCAAAATTTACGGTAGCGGTGAGTACTCCGTCCATGTTGCTCAGCTTACCTTCAATGAATTTAGCGCATCCAATTTCACAGGTCATGCCTTCAATTCCGATGGTAGCAACGGTTTTTTCTTCTCCGTTAACTGCCTCACTCGTAGTTTTAGAAACTTCGAGATCACTGGTGGTGGATTCGTTGGCAGATTCAGAGCAACCGATCACAATAAGCAAACTGGCTAATGCAATTGTGAGCAGATTTATATGGCGTTTCATTCGGTTTAAGGTTTGTGTTGTATAAGTCGTTCGTCCAGTAGGACGCATTGACTATCCTCAAAGTTACAACAATCTCAAGATTAAGGGAATTAACCCTGCCAATTAATGTTAATCCCAATGCCATGCTCTTTCTATCCAAACTTGAGATTTGACGTATCTTTGGGCAATTTTTTGGCTAAGTGAGTTCGGGAAATCCGTATCAGCAAGAAGCAGAAATGTCTTTTTTGCAGCACCTGGAAGTGTTGCGTTGGCATTTGATCCGCAGTGCTATTGCCATTGCAATAGGCTTTATTGGTGCATTTATTTTTGGCAACTGGATTGCCGAAAACATAGTTCTTGCTCACAAGAACCCAGACTTTATTACCTACCGCTTCATTTGCAAGCTCTCTGCCCAAATGGCTGCATGGTTTCCGGGCATCCTGTCGGCAGACACGGTTTGCATCGGGCAAAACCTTCCCGACCGTTTGCAAAACTTCAGCATGGCGGGACAATTTATGTCGCACATCCTCATGGCGCTGGTGGTGGGCATCGTGGTGGCGTTTCCTTACATCGTTTATGAAATTTGGCGTTTCGTAAAACCAGCTTTGCAGAACACAGAACGCCGAATGGCCCGTGGCTTCGTGTTCTACACCACCGTGTTGTTTCTCTCTGGAATATCGTTTGCGTATTTTCTGATTGCTCCCCTTTCGGTAAATTTCTTTCTCACCTATCAGCTCACGGATGAGATTGAGAACATTCCTACCTTTTCGTCTTACGTTTCGCTGGTGACGACCTTGGTCATCAGTTGTGGTTTGGTTTTTCAGTTGCCCATCCTCATCTACTTTCTTTCCAAAATGGGCATTGTTACGCCTCGATTGCTGAAAAGCTACCGTAGGCATGCGCTGGTAGGCACCCTCGTTTTATCCTCCGTAATTACCCCACCCGACGTTCTGAGCCAACTTCTGGTTTCTGTACCTTTGTGGATATTGTATGAGATCAGCATCGTTATCTCAGGGGCGGTAGCCCGCAAACGAGAAATGAACTAAGGCACCTATTTTGTGCACAGTTTTTGTAGAATGGCTGTATCTTGAAGGTTCAAAAAAGTTTTTTGATGCTGATCTCACCATCCATGCAACTAATGGAAGCAAAGTATTGTCACTTTAGCATTCTCACCGTTGTTCGATGAATTGATATGAACGACTCGACCCCAACAGTACTATCGGCTGCCTTTAAGGGCGGCATTTTTGCTTTCTTACTCCTATTGGTCCTGCTACCAGGGTTTAGCTCTGCGCAAACTACTAAGATCACCGGTAAAGTTTTCGATGCTGAAACCAATGAGCCGCTGCCGTTTGTCAACTTGCTGTTTAAAGGAAGCAAAGTGGGCACCACCACCGACTTCGATGGGAATTTCACCATTGAAACCTACTATGCTACCGATTCTTTGATTGCCTCTTCGGTTGGTTACCTGCCACTCACTATGGGCGTAGTATTGGACCAGGAGCAGGTGATCAACTTTGCCATGGCATCCGGTAGCGTGCAGCTGGAAGAGGTGGTGATTAAGTTCGATAAGAAGGCAGAAAACCCGGCACATCCTATCATTCGAGGAGTCATTCGCAACAAGAAGATTAACGACCGGGAAAAATTAGGGGCCTACGATTACGAGGCCTACAACAAAATTGAATTCGATGTCAACAACATCGACGAGGAGTTTAAAAACCGGCGGGTGATGAAGCCCTTCCAATTTGTTTTTGACAACATTGACTCCTCAGAGGCCAAGCCCTTCCTCCCCTTGTTTATGACCGAATCGCTTTCCGAATTTTATTTCAGAAAGAGCCCTAAAGCGCAAAAGGAATTCATTAAAGCCACCAAGGTTTCGGGAGTAGAGAATGAAAGTGTGACGCAGTTAATGGGCGACATCTACCTAAAAGTCAACGTTTACGACAACTAAATACACGCAATTGGCAAAAGCTTCATCAGTCCGGTTTCGGATTATGGGATGCTTTCCTACAAGTATTTTCTCACCGACAGTTCTTTGATCGACGACCGTTACTGGTGTTATAAAATTCACTTTAAGCCCCGTCGGGAAAGTGAATTGACTTTTATTGGCGACATGTGGATCCACGACACGACTTACGCAGTAAAGCAAATAGAAGCTACGATATCGGGAGATGCCAACATCAACTGGATCAATGAGTTTTCGGTGTATCAGGAATACAACCAGGTGTCGAAAGAAGTGTGGATGCTCACCACCGACAAATTGGTGATCGATTTTACGGCGAGTAACCGCACCATGGGTTTCTATGGCCGGAAGACCGCGAGCTACCGCAATTTTCACATCAACCAACCCAAGGTAGATGCATTTTATAATGGGGTAGATAACATTATTGTAGACGACAGCGCCAACTTGCATTCGGAAGAATTCTGGGAGGAGTCCCGGCACATGGACCTTTCTGAAAACGAAAAGAACATTTATGCCATGGTGGACACCATCAGGCAAATTCCGGCTTTCCGAACTTACGTAGACATTATTCAACTGGTGGTTACGGGATACAAAGTGTGGGGCAATGTGGAGATTGGGCCCTACTTCAACCTTTACAGTTGGAACCAGATTGAGGGCCACCGTTTTCGTTTCGGCGGCCGCACCAGCAACGACTTTAGCAAACGCCTGATGATTGAAGGCTACACGGCCTACGGTACTCGGGACGAAAAATTTAAGTACGGAGCCGGATTCCAATATTTTCTCAGCAAGAAGCCCCGCCAACTTGTAGGGGCGCGTTACCGATGGGATGTGGAACAACTCGGGCAAGGCGACAATGCCTGGCGCAACGATAATATTTTAGCCTCATTCCTACGCAGAAACCCTGCCAACCAGCTCAACGGCTATCAGGAATTTAAGGTGTTTTATGAGCGGGAATGGTTCAACGGGTTTTCCAACCGCCTGGAGTTGAACCGGCGAGAGATTTGGGGCTTGGGCGACCTGAGTTTCCGTCCTCCGGAAATTAATGGACCAAGGGATGGCCGCATCACCACCTCTGAAATCACCTTGCATTCGCGGTTTGCCTACAAAGAAAAATTTGTTTCGGGAGAATTCAATCGGGTAAGCCTGGGAGCTGAACTCCCGATTCTGCAAGCGCGCTACAGCCTGGGGTTGAAGGATGTGTTCAACAGCGAATACAATTATCACATTCTTCGGATCAACCTGCGCGATAAAACCGTAATCAACCCGATTGGCTACTCTGAGTGGATAGTAGAAGGTGGTAAGATATGGGGACAACTCCCCTACCCGCTGTTGGAGTTGCACAACGGTAATGAAACTTATGCCTACGATCTTTCAGCCTTCAACCTGATGAATTTCTACGAATTTGTGAGCGATGAATACGTGAGCTTTTCGCTCACCCATCACTTCAATGGTTTGTTCCTGAATAAGATTCCGTTGATGAAAAAGCTCAAATGGCGGGAGGTGGCCAGCATTCGCGGAGTGGCCGGAAACCTCGACGATAAAAACCGTGCGGAACTTCCTTTTCCCAACGACCTTTTCTCCCTGAGCCAACCCTACTATGAAGCGGGTGTTGGCATTGAAAACATTTTGAAAATTCTCCGTGTGGATGGCCTTTGGCGTTTGTCTTACCTCGACAACCCCGATGTGACCCAATTCGGCGTTCGTGGAACTTTACAATTCACTTTCTAAGTTGGCCCTATGAAATTGCGTGCTGAAAACATGATCAAGAAGTACCGGAAGCGCACGGTAGTAAAAGGCGTTTCGGTAGAAGTGAGCCAAGGAGAAATTGTAGGCCTGCTTGGGCCAAACGGTGCGGGCAAAACCACTTCTTTCTACATGATCGTTGGCCTGATCAAGCCCAACGCGGGAGAAATTTACCTCGACGAGCGTAAAATCACTACCGAACCCATGTACCGCCGGGCCAAATTGGGCATTGGATACCTGCCTCAAGAAGCCTCAGTATTTCGCAAACTATCGGTGGAAGACAACATCATGGCGGTATTGGAAATGACCCGACTCAAGCGAGAGCAGCGGGAAGAAAAGTTGGAGACCTTACTGAACGAGTTTGGCCTGCAACACGTGCGCACCAACCGGGGCGATTTGCTGTCGGGTGGAGAACGCCGAAGAACAGAAATTGCACGCGCCCTGGCGGTAGATCCCAGTTTTATTTTGTTGGATGAACCCTTTGCCGGTGTAGACCCCATTGCGGTAGAAGACATTCAGGGCATCGTATCGAAGCTCAAAGAAAAAAACATCGGCATCCTTATTACCGACCACAACGTGCAGGAAACGCTTTCCATCACCGATCGTGCCTACCTCTTGTTTGAGGGAAACATTCTAAAATCGGGAACAGCGGAAGAACTCGCAGAAGACGAACAGGTCCGCAGGGTGTATCTGGGTAAGAACTTTCAGCTACGCAGGGCCAACCAAGCCGTGGAAGAAAGCTAAACCACACGCTGGGAGACATGCAACCCAGCGTATTCTACTAAAATTTATTGGAAAGAATCAAGCTTCAGTTAGTGTAAACTGAAAGCTTTCCATGATTTCGTTGGCCAGCAATTTCTTGCAGGCTTCCTCTACTTTTCCTTCTGCTTCTGGTTGATCAGCAGCTTCTACGGTGAGGGTAATGTGCTTGCCGATGCGCACATTTTCAATTTCCGGCAACCCGAGGTTAGACATGCTGGAGGTCACAGCCTTTCCCTGAGGATCGAGCAAGGCTTCGAGCGGCATTACGTCAATTTCTGCTTTGAATTTCATAATCAGAGGTTTCCGGTAGCATTAGAATCTTTTGTCCAGCCCAGCAAGAAGCCAAGGATGGACAATATGGGATACAAAAGTAGCAATATAGGCACGATGACGAAATCGATATCCGGGTAATTCCGCACCCGCCAATCCAAACCAATGGCCCTAAAATCCCAATAAGGGAAAAAGACTGCAATCAAGCCCAGGCCAATTACAATAAGGTAGAGGTAGCGAATACGGTTGGGACGCCAACGCAAGCTTTTGATCTTGAAAGAAAACATCGGCAATTTACTCACCAGCAAAAACGAACTGATCATTGCAGCACCAATGTGAAACCAAGGACTCCACAAGGTATTGATCACGAAGGCATCAAAAGTATCCCAACGGGCATTGAGGGCCAGGTTCAGGTAATCATTGCCTTGGGGTGAAAAATAGAAGTTGAGGTCGTGCTGAAAGTCGAGGATCAAGGCAAAAGAAGCAAAAAAGAGCGCATTGGCCGGTGTGGGTACTCCTTGAAAATTCTCGGTTTCGTTGTCGGCTACGTTGAACCGGGCAAGGCGCAGCGCTGAAAATACCGGGATGAGAAAGCCACAACAAGCCAACAGTATGTGCCCCAGAGAACGTTCGTCTATCGGAATGAAGTACTCGTGAAAACCGATGGTGATGTATTGATAAGAAAGCACACCGGGCAACACGCCGAAGGTGACCACATCGGCCAGAGAATCGAGCTGTTTGCCAATCTCCGACTGCCCTTTCAAAAGGCGGGCGGCAAAACCATCGAAGAAATCCAACACCGCAGCAATACCAATCATCCAGGTAGACCAGAGCATGTTTTCGGTTAGAGCAAACACGATACCCATGCAGCCACACATGAGGTTGAGGCTGGTAATGGCATTGGGTACTAATTGTCTGAAAAACATCTGATCAAAGGCTTAAGGCCAGATTTTGGTTGGCGCCAAAGATATAGGAAAAGCCCACAAACCCATTGTTTTTTCAACCCCCAACTTTCCCGGTGCTCAACCCAAACCGCCCGGTGGTTTTCCCTGTCGCCCGGTGGTAAAAACTCAATTGCTTTGGGGGACTCTTTCCACTAAGTTGCAGGTTGGAGGAATAGTTTCCTGCTTGTTAAAACCCAAAAAACATGGCACGACCCACACCGGTTGCGGCTCCCCCTGTGGCCCAAACCACCGCTCCCCCTACAGTTTCCAACGACACTACCAACGACAGTGTAGCTTCACCCACTACCGAAGGTGGCCTGGCGGCCTCTTTTGCCAACCGCCGTCGACCTTTGAGTTTTTTGGAATTCAAAGCTCGTCGACAGCAGCCCAAGGGCCCGGAAGAAGTAAAAGGAACAGGACCACGTGGAGTAGACCAAATAGGACGCCCGGGATTGCTGCAAGGCAATCCTCTTGATGGCTTACGTCAACGGTTGTTTGGAGAAGCGGAAACCGCTGAAACGGAGACGGTGGATGCTGAAGAAGAAAACGGCTTTTCGGAAGAGGAAGCCACTGCCAACGAAGCCACTCCGGAAAACGAAACAACCGACGAGAAGGGTGAAAACGGAGCGATTGAAGCGCAGGAAGAAGAAAAGGTAGCCGAAGAGGCACAGGAAGTTGAAGCAGATGGCAATGCCACTGCTGGCGAAGAAGCTGAAACTGCTGCCACCACCAATCCGGCATCAGAAACAACGTCCTCCAACGAAGAAGACGAAAAGGAGCAAGAAGAGGAAGAAGCTGCTCCAGGAGAAGCGGCCGAATTGGAGCTGACTGCATCCACTGAGGATGGGCCCACTCCTCCTTCCACGCCTAACATACCTACTGAAGCCCCGGCAGCTCCAACAACTCCCTACCAACCCAAAGAAGCTGAAGGCGGCTTCAAGGCTGAAGACAAACTTTCGGAAATGGAAGGCGGCCCGGGGGCAATGCAGGAAATGGGAGAAATACCCGCTCCGCAACTCGATACGGCCGACAGTGGTGCGCTTACCGATTCGCTTACCGGGGGCAGCATCCTTACCATGGCCAAAGGCATGGAAAATGTAGGCGAAGCCGCTTCAGAAGCCAAAGCCAACGAAACACAAACGGCTCAGGAAAACCTGCCCGAAATCGATCAACCTACCGGTTTGGTTCCGGGGGAAGACCAAGACTACGAAAAGATAGTTCCGCCACAGGCACCTACGCCCGACCTAAAAAACGAAGGGGTGCGCCAAACGGAACAGATGGACACCACGTTCGAGGGACCGCGTAGCCCGGTACCCGGCAGTAACATAGCGCGAACCACCAAAAGCAGCCTCAACAGTTGGGAGGGCTTTATGGGCCGCATGAACCGCTTGCCTTCTACGGATCGTGACTTGCAAACCAACATGGGCCAACGACCTGGGGTAGACTTAACGGGGGATGCCAGTCCTCAACAAAACGACAAAAACGAAGCCCAGGCCCAGGAGGAGGTGAAGACACAACAGAACGAGGCCGATAGTGCTACTTACCAAGATTTTGGTGAAAACGATGTTTATCCTACCCTGGAGCCCGAGCGCATGTCGCCCAACACGGAGATGAGCATGCCCGAAAACTGGGAAAGTCCCGAGGGCGGTGTGGAGATGCCCGAGATGCCGGCACACATTCAAAGTGGGCTCGATCCACAAATTGAGGCGGAGTATGCCGGTCAGGTGGAAGAAGAAAAAGCCAAACAAGACGCTGAAGAAGCCAATTATGAATCGGGAGTTGCGGCAGAGCAAGCCGAGAAAATGGCAGAAATCGAGGAAGAGAATCGAAAAGCCGGTGAAGAACAGGCGGCCGTAAGAGCCGAAGGACGTACCGAAATCGATGGTTACCGTGAAAGCTGGCGTGAAGAAAACGAGGCGGTAAAAGAAAAATTTAAAAACAGTTCGGAAACTGAGCGGGCCAAGGTGGATGCGGAAGTAGCCACCGAGGTAGATACTGCCAATGCAGATGTAGAAAAAAAATACGCGGAAACCGAACGCGAAAATGAAGCCAAACAGGCCGAAGCCGACCGGGAAGTAGCCCAAGAAAAAGCCAAAGCTGAAGAGAAAAAGGAGGAACCCAGTTGGTGGGACAATTTAGTAGACGCGGTATCCGACCTTTTCAATGCATTAAAGGAATTTGTCAACAAAGTATTTGACGAACTGCGGGCCTTTGTGAAAAAGGCCATCGAAGCGGCTAAGTCTTTTGCCAATTGGGTGATCGAAAAAGCCCGGCAAGCCGTCGTTGCGCTCATCGAAGGTTTTGCCGAAGTGTTGAAAGGTTTTGTTTCCATCGCCTTGGCCGCCTTCCCTGAAATAGCAGAAAAAATCAACGGCTACATCGACAAGGCCAAAGACAAAGCTATTGCCGGAGTGAACGCCATCGCCGAAGGGCTCAAAAAAGCGGTCAATGCTTTGCTCGATGCCCTTGGAGCCGCCATCGACTTTTTGCTTTCTGCCTATCAGGCCTTCATCAACCTCATGCTCGATGTGCTGGAATTCCTCACCGTTGGGTTGATCCGTATCGTGGAAGGGTTGATCAACCTCGGTCGCGGTGTAGCGGCTATGCCCGATCAATTCATGGGGCAGATGTCGGAAGAAGCCCTGGGTACGGATGTCACCTCACCCCTGAAAGGTACAGAGCGGACCGATCCTGAGATCTCCACCTTCGACAATTACCTCTCGGAAAACAATCAGGCACTCGATCCACAAGGGCGTGTCATCGATTTGCCGATTGAAGAAGATGCAGAAATGGCTACCGGACAAGTGGAAGGCGATCCGGGGGCATTGCCAGGCAAAGATCCTCTCTCTGATCAAGACTTTGGGCTCTCGCCCGATTCGCCGGTGAGCATGGACGACATTGAAGACATGCCACAATTGGCAGATGGCGAAAGTTATGAGCTCGGTGGCGCACCCGAAGGCGAAGCCGTTGAAACAGCCGACCTGCAATCCACCTTCTTTGGGGGAGCGAGAAGCATGGAAGGCGGGGACATGGCCGGTGCCGATGTTGACGCAACTGCGGGACTCGAAGGCGCAGCTCCTGAGAAAGACTATGCCAGCATGACGGATCAACAGAAGTTGGACGATCAGATCGACCAGATGGGCATGGACGTGAACGAAATGGACTCTAAGGATACCGAGCCCACCAAAGAAGAGGAGGAAACTGACCCAGCAGGATTGGTCGCCAAAACCGGAAAACTATCGGTAGGCGACCGCCTTGCTTTCGCCGGTAGCCAGATGCTGAAAGGCATGGAGATGTGGTGGAACGAGAACCAGGTGAGTGTTTACCTGGCCTTAGCAGGCATTGCCATTGTGGGAGGCGTCATTGCTTTCTTCACCGGTGGTGCCGGGTTAATTGCGCTCCTGCAGGTACTCATGGAAATCATGATGTACTACTTCATCGCTACCGCCATCTTACGCATCAAAGACCTGTTGTGGGAATTCCTGGAACTGGCCTGGGAAGGCAAACAAATCAAATTGGCCGGCGAAAAGTTAGCCCGTGCCCTTGCCGTACTGATTTCCGAATTCCTCTTCGAGTACCTCTTAAAGAAAGTTGGCTCGGTGCTCAAGCGGATCAAAGCGTTGGTGAAAGCCACCCGCTTTGGGCGCAAAATGGCTGTAGCCGCTCACCGCACCACCAAGGCCATCAAGGCCGGAGCACGCACGGTGAAAGGAGTAATCGTAAAAGGTGGCAAATATGTGATGACCACCTTCAAGCGTGGTTTTGGCAAAGGCATCAAGAAACTGGGCGAATTGCGCCAGCGCATCCTCAAGAAGTTTGGCTTCAAGCGGATATGGCTAGAGCGGCATGGACGCCGATTGCAGCTTTGGGGAGAGTTTAATGCGAAAGTGTTATTGAGTGATGGAACCATTGATGAAGTGGATAATCCGAGTCCAGGAAGACTTGGGTCCAAAACCGACGGCGGCATTGTCCTTGATCACAAAGGAAACCAATTCAGTAGGAGCGTTGAAAATATGAGTGAGGCAGAGCGGAAAGCCATGTACTCAGAACTCGATGAACTCACTGAGGAAGGCAGAAGACAAAGGATACGAAATGGAAATACTAAAGGTGGTAACTCCAGAGTTACCCCTTCAACTACCACAGCTACTGAACCTGAAGTACTTGAATTCATTCAACGTTTTGAACAAAGGTACCCTGGTAGAAGCTTCAAGTCTGGCCATGATGTAACTACAGTTGATGGTAGGTTGGTTGAAGTTGACTTCGAGACTGATAACGTAATTATAGAATTTAAAAGCAACCGCGGAAAGGGATTATCCCACCAAGTGATCGATAGGAGTAATCAAGGGAAAGTGATTATTGGAGTTGCTGGAAGTAGTAAGGGGATTTCCAAGCATGCTCTCAAAAGTATTGAGGAAGCAGGAGGCCTTGGTGCTTCTATGAGAGATATTGAAATAATTTTGGATTTAATTAGACCGTAACAATGGAAGACTTATTTATCGCACCGAAAAAAAAGATTACCGATCAAGAGATCGTTGAAATACTAAACCAACACTATCCAGATAACGATACTCGAACTGGAAACCAGGTTTATTCCCGCTTTCCCTCAATTAAGACCTATTTCGAATTTTTCAATTTGAATGAGGAAGAAGTACAAAGCTACGAGGAAGAAGAACCTGATTTCTGGGAACTTGTCCAACCAACTCAAGTTATCTGCGTCACCCACAAGCGGGCTTTTTTCAACTATCTTAAACCCGTTCTTCTCGACCTGCTAAAGAACAAACAAGGATTTATCTACATTGACGAAGATGAGCCTTATACATTCGAAGCATTTAGGGACTTTGAGAATGCTAACTATTTAACCTAATGTGTTAAACACCTTTAGTTGAACCAAAGGAATAGGCTTATAGAACATATCAGCCAAAACTTTAAGCTAACCCAAAACACTTGGATCAAAACTAATTTTCCTACACGCGCAGCAATGGGCCTTTAATCCACCGACCCTTACAACCCATGAATGCTTTTCTTGCTGCAAATCAACCGGTTTCAAATGATGAGATAATCCAATGGGAGTCTCGTTTCGAGGTCAAACTTCCTCCAGAATACCGATCATTCCTACTTGAACAAAATGGAGGGAGACTACAAAAATTCACCTTCTATGTGTCTGGTGCAGGAGAGTTTGGAATAGACCTTTTTTACTCACTGAAAAAAACGGAACAAGAGGCAATAGATTCATTGCATTATGCCGCACTTACTTTCCCTGAATTTCTGAGTTTGAAATGTATACCGATTGCAAATGATAACTCGGGTGGACAAGTAGTGATTGATGAAAATGGCCAACTCTTTTTTTGGGACCACGAGACGATAATTGAGCCGGTGAATTTATATCCGCTCGGAGATTCTATTGCGGCATTTGTAGAAAGCCTAACCGAAGAACCGGTAGAACCTACTTCAGGAGATGTTGCCCTTTTTAATGACGGTACAAAAGAAGACATCCTTAAAATGGTGGACAGGATTGACATCAATGCACCCTTTGAGCACGACCAATCGCTCTTGCAGAGAGCAGCATTAGTTCAAAAGAATTGGCTTGTGGAAGTATTAATCAACAAAGGAGCCAACCTGCAAGGTAGTTTGGAGAAAGCCATGGTAAACAACAACCTGGATGGATTCAAATTACTATTGAAAAGTGGTGCAGATGTCAACGCCACCAACGAGGACGGAGACTCCCTTCTTATTCAAACCATCATAGAAGCGAAGCCAGCGTTTGCCAAAGCGCTTCTGAACTACCATGTTGACACCGATTACAAAGATGGGTTTGATCAAACGGCCTTAGAAGTCGCCAGGATGAAGGTAGGCCAAGGAGAGAAGGAACTTGAGGAAATTGTCGAGCTGCTTTCTTAGTGAATACAACGCTGCATCGTTCCATAAAAACTGGCACCACAGCTTTTCCAATTTCCTGAAACGGTGCCCACCGCAAGACCGGCGAACGATATCCGTTTTTTGACCACGATTTGCGGTGCACTGTGCGATTTTGTGGTGCACCGGTACAATACATTTTTCATTTCAGTGGTGCACTGTTCGATTTAGTTAGGCACCGGTGCAGTACATTTTCTATTTCAGTGGTGCACTGTTCGATTT
>ERZ1740068.164-NODE-164-length-41309-cov-8.301789_pt1 | contig 41309 bp, 36 predicted proteins | sample MGYA00581735_ERZ1740068 | MGnify/ENA primary metagenome ERZ1740068 (study PRJEB43018, sample SAMN04849740) | marine metagenome | isolation source: floating plastic debris | place: Pacific Ocean | collected 2008-08-30 | study: EMG produced TPA metagenomics assembly...
CCTTCCTTATGTCGTAAAGACGTTTTTGAACAGTTTTATCAGAAAGGCTGTACGCAGATACGGAATTTTCTGTACTACAAGTGCGGCGACCTCGATCAGTCAGAAGACCTGATGCAGGATACGTTTGTTCGCCTGTGGAAGAAATGTGCGGACCTGGTTTTGAATACAGCCATGGGACTGGCATATACCGTGGCCAATAACCTTTTTATAGACCTGGTGAGGAAAGATAAAGTCTCGCTCAACTTCCAAAAGCAACAACCGGTCAGCAGCAATGCTGAAGACCCTTATTTTGAGCTGCGGACTGAGGAGTTTCGCGCCAAAATAGAAGAAGAGATCGCCGCCTTACCAGAAGGCCAGCGAACGGCTTTTTTGATGAATAGAATCGACAAGATGACCTATAAAGAAATTGCGAGGCAACTGGAAATCAGTGAGACAGCGGTGGAGAAGCGAATAAGCAAAGCCCTGGCCAGACTTAGGAACCACATTGAGGAATTAAAAAGAATATGAACAACTGGGTGGGGTAAATGACAAACTCTTCGTACATATAGCAAATGGCAGAAAATCAAGACAATGAAGACCTACTGGCCCGGTGGATGACCGGAGAGCTGACAGACCAGGAAAAAAGTCTGCTCAATGAGCCCGACCTGTCTGATCTGCGTGTGGTGGTAGATGACATCTCGCAGTGGAAGCTGCCCGAGGTGAAAAAGCAATCTTTCTTCGATGAATTGGATACTGCCGACGAGGTGAGTCAAGCCAAAGTAGTGTCTTTTAGGCCATGGATGGCCGTTGCAGCTTCTGTTGCTGTGATTCTCATGGCTGTCTGGTATTGGTCTTCATTTCTCAATGCCGACCAACAATATATTACCGGTGTAGGGGAACGAATGGATATTGCGCTTCCCGATGGATCTATGGTGATGTTAGATGCGATGAGCGAACTTCGCTACAATTCCAACTCCTATGCAGAGGAGCGCTTGCTACAGCTTACTGGACAAGCATTTTTTGAAGTGCAGCAGGGTGATGAATTTGCTGTTGAGACCACTGCAGGTATTGTGAAAGTGCTGGGGACAAAGTTTAATGTCTTTAGCAGTTCACAGGAGTTTATCGTTTCATGCTATGAAGGGCTGGTGAGTGTCACGGCTGCAGGTAATGAAGTGAGACTGTCGGCCAATGAAGAAAGTACACTGAAAGACGGTCAGTTGATCAAAGGGACTTTTGACGCTGGTCAACCAGGTTGGGTTGCAGGTCAGTTGATTTACAGCGGAGAGTCACTTCAAAGTATTTGTGAGGAACTGAGCAGGTACTATGAAGTCAATATTGCACTACCCGTTCAATACCAGCGAAATAAATACACTGGCAGTTTACCACTGGATGATTTGGAAGATGCGTTAAAAAGACTTTTCTTGCCGATGCAAATCGATTATGTCCTCTCTGAGGATGGAAAAGTAACTATTGAATAAGCACTTCATACCTGGTCCGCTGAGCCGTATCTGCCTGATATTCTGGGCGCTCATCGCTCTTGTCAATCCTGCAAATGCACAGGATGATATTTCACTCACTCAGTTCCTGAACAAGCTATCCGGACAATATCAAGTCACGTTTCTGTTCAATCAGTCGCTGTTTGATCAGTTAAGTACACCGGATCAATCTTGTGAAACACTACCCATATGCCTGCAAAAATTAGCGGATGACTATTGGTTATCTGTTGAATTACAATCAGATGGAAGCTATCTGTTGATTCCGGAGAACCGGGCAACAGACATTGATTTATTGGAAGCGGATAGTGGTGAACCGTTGGACATGATCCGGTGGCGGGTCAACGATGGAGAGTGGGCTTATCTATTTCCTTCACAAAACGACAGGTTTACACTCAAATCAGTTTTCCTTGCAGATACCATTTATTTCAATTCCCGGTTTTTTGTCCAGGAGAAGATACAGTTACAGGAACTGTTAACAGACAAGGGAGGTCAGCTGCAACTGACACCGGTTTTGTTGGAGCTTGACGAAGTCATCATTCAGGACTACATCTCCAAAGGTGTTGAAATAGACCTGGCCAATCAGGGCTTTTCTGTTGACATGTCTGAATTGGGGCTGCTGGCCGGAGAAGCAGACGGAGATTTGTTCAATGTCCTCAAGCGACTCCCCGGCATCCGAACCCCCGATGGCAAGCCCGGGAATATCAATTTCCGGGGTAGTACATTTGATCATAACCTGATCTTTTTTGATGGGATTCCCATCTATCATCAGGGACACTTTGGCGGTACCATCTCACCGTACAATCCAGCTACGGTGAAGAAAGTAGATGTTGTCAGGGGGGTATTACCTGCAGAACGTGGAGGAAAACTAGGCGGATTGTTTGACATTTCAACAGCCAACAGCCGTGCTCCGGATTCAGCGCAATATCAGGCCAGTATCAGCACTTTGACTACGGGAGTGAAAGTGGAGCTGCCGCTCATTAAGGAACAAACAGATGTGTTGCTGGCGTTCAGGACCCGAACGCCGGGAGCATGGCTTTCACCGAAACTGGAAGCTTATGAGCTACTGAACTATCAGGGCAGTAATACAGATCCCAATTTTGCCACAGATCGGAATTTTGTGAATGATTTTGATTTCAACTACTCCGATGTCAATGCGCGGTTGACTCACCGGTTCAGTAAGAAAAGCCAGTTGTCTGTTTCTGGTATCGATATCCGCAATGACCTGTTGCGAAGTGCGATTCGCCGAGAAAGTGACCTTCAGACGGAGAAATATCAGCTTCAAAACCGAGGCTATACCATCAACTATGCGCATCACCTGGGAGAAGACACCAAGGTTAATGTAGCCGTCACAGATGCCGAATTTAGACTCAGGGAAGACATTCGGATATTTCGACGTGGCAATCTGGATCGTTCTCAGTCGCTCAGCCAGACCTTGTCCGACTTCAGGGTAACAGTTAGCGGCGAAACAGCGATTGGTGCCAGGACAAAAGTCAAAGGAGGCTATCAGCTGAGCGATCATACCCTGGAGTTGTTCAGAAGGCAAGAAGAAACCATACGTACAGCGGCCATTCACGCTTTGCATGGTACATTCACACAAACATTTGGCGACCAACTGGTGCTCAATGCCGGACTGCGGGCCGAGCATTTTGACCTACAATCCTCATGGGTATTGGACCCGCGTATTTCACTTTCCTACAGTCTGTCAAAGTATCTGTTTTTGAAATCTGCCTTCGGTAGTGCCCATCAATACCTTAGACAGTTCCAACCCACTGATTTCAATGACTTCAGGGTGCGTGGTCAACTTTGGAGGCTTGTAGAGGAGACAGAGCCCCTGATGACCAGTAAGCAGGGGATGTTGGGGCTTTTATATGACAAGGCCGGCTGGCAGATAGACCTGGAATTGTATCTTAAACGGTCGGATGGATTGTTACGACAGGTCAACAACATGCAGGATGTCTATGGTGAGATCGATGTAACGGGACTAGACCTGTTTGTCAAACGCAGGTTTAATCACGTTGACCTGTGGGTCAGTTACAGTTTGAGCGTGGCCAATGAAGATTTTGGAAGTGAACAGACCAGTTTCTTTGATCAAACACACCTTTTCAATATCACCAGCCAATGGAAACTGAACCGGTGGGCATTTGCCGCCTCCTGGGTTTATCTCTCCGGTATGCCGGTGGTGATACCTGAAGGTTCAGCAGTAACGGTGCCTTACACCGGTCGTTTTCCCGCTCAACATCAGTTAGATATCAGTGCCACCTACAAGTGCTGGTATGTCAATGGCCTGCCCAGAGTAACCGCGGGCCTTTCACTGACCAACCTCTACGACCAGCAAAACATCATCAATGTCTTCCAGAATGATCCCCCCGAGAATAATCCCATTCGCCTGGCGGTAGGTTTTGCACCGGATTTCTCCATCAAAGTAAATTTTTGAGAACAAGGGGTTGGGTGCCCCGATGCCATGAACGTAGTACGTTCAAATTGGCATAAAAATGAAAAAACTACTCATTATTCCTTGTTTGTTACTGGTGATGCATGCAAGCGGACAATCCGCCCAACCTGGCTCATATAGAAAGACGCTGATGGATGGACTGGAAATCAAAGCAAAGTGGATGTCGACGGCAGAAAGACGCCTCGCATCCAACCATTGGCCGATTGAGCCGGTTTATGATGATTCTTCGTCACAGCAGGAAAGTCGCGATGAAACCGATGTACCGCCACGAAATAAAAAGCTGGCGTTGATCCTGTCGCTTACGGCTGCGTGCTTCAAACATCGGTTGACTTAAAATTCAGAGCGGCACCCCGCATCCCTGACTTGATCAGGGGAAGGAGTATAGCCGAAAGCCCGACCCGCAGGGTGGCCCCCAAGACTAAACCACAGAAATATTAAAAAATACTTTTAGGACTTATATATTTAAGTTACTTTTAGGACTTAAATAACAACAGGTCAATATGGGAAAGTATACTTTGGGAGAATTTGAAGAGGTGGTAATGTTGACAATTGCCATTTTATATGACAACGCATACGGGATATCGATCAAAGAAGACATTGAGAAAAGACTCAACCGTAAAGTGAGCGTTGGTGCGATGCGTACGGCCCTGAGCAGATTGGAAAAGAAAAGTTTTCTGACTTCGGAATTTGGCGAAGCAACTGCGATGAGGGGAGGGAAGAGAAAGCGCTATTATAAAGTAACCCCCGAAGGTAAAAGTGCGCTGGATCAGGTGATGGAAACCCGCAAGAAGCTCTGGGGTGCTATTCCTGACGTTTCATTTGACTTCAAATTTGCATGAGTCACGCTGGAATCACCGGATTTGCTGGATTATTCCTCAGGCTCCTGAGATGGTTTTGCCGTGCCGAACTGCTGGAAGATGTAGAGGGTGATCTGGTGGAACTGTACGAAGGCCGTGCTGCTGAGCACAAAACAAAAGCCAGGCTGTACTTCATCATCGACGTGGTGTTGATGTTTAGACCGGGTATCGTCAAAGACTTCATTTTTATTAACTCACAATACAACAACACAATGATCAAAAACTATTTACTGATAGCCTACCGCAATGCGGTGCGCTACAAAGGCTTTACGGCCATCAATCTGCTGGGGCTTACGGTTGGAATTGCTTCCGCGATACTGATCCTGCTCTGGGTACAGGACGAATATGGCATGGACAAATTTCATGCAAAGGGAGACCGGATTTATCAGGTTTGGCGCAATATGTATGGTAGCAATGGGGATGTGAATACTACTTCCTACATTCCACACCCTGCGGGCCCGCTTATGATCAACGAATATTCTGAAATAGATGAACTATGCATGATCACCTGGCCACTTGACCAGGATTTTATGATAGACGACAAGGTCATACAAGAAGAAGGACACTATGTTTCTCCGGGTTTCTTTGATTTGCTGTCTTTCAAGCTGCTCGCGGGTGAAGCTGATAAAACATTGCAGGATCATGCCGGTATATTGATTTCTGATGAATTGGCTGCCAAATACTTTGGTACAACCTGGCAGGCCAACGAGGTCATCGGACAGACGATCAGGATCAATGATGAAAGTGACATGGTGATTGGAGGGGTATTTGAACGCCCCGGCAACCAGTCTACGCTGGATTTTGACTGGCTGATGGGACTGGATCGCTTTGTGATCAGAAATGCCGGCTTTATGAATGACTGGGGTAGCGGATCGGTGCGGATATTATTCACCATGAGCAATGAGAATGACCTGCCTGCTGTTGCCGAGCGCATTGAGCAGGAAATTAATACGCACTCTGAAGAAGCCGTTGATGAACGACTGGTACTCAGAAAATACGTGGATAACTACCTCTACAACCAGACAGAAAATGGTGTGGTGACCGGAGGACGTATCACCTATGTAAGAATTATGCTGATTGTGGCCATCTTTTTATTGGTCATCGCCTCGGTAAACTTCATGAACCTGGTAACCGCCAGGGCCGGACGGCGGGCGAGGGAAGTAGGGGTGAGAAAAGTACTTGGTGCCCAAAGAGGTTCTCTGGGGCTGCAGTTTTTAACAGAGTCCGTGGCCATGACGCTACTGGCCGTGCTGTTGGCTACGGTAGTGGTGGCGTTGTTGCTGCCTTTCTTCAACAGTCTGGTAAGCAAAGAATTATCCTTGCAGTTTGGGCAGTTAAGTACCTGGCTGTTCCTTGTGGGAGTGACAGTATTGGTAGGTTGCTTTTCAGGTTTTTATCCCGCAGTACTGATGCCTGCTTTCAAGGCCATCTATGCATTGAAAGGTGTGGTCAAGCATTCGTTCAAGTCTGTCATATTCAGAAAGGGGATGGTCGTTTTTCAGTTCGCCATTTCCATGATGTTGATCTCCGGGACGTGGGTGGTATTTCAGCAAATCCAGTATATTCTCAACAAAGACATAGGTCTTGAAAAAGAGAACCTGGTCATGGTGCCCATGCAGGGGCGCGAAACGCTTGCCAGCAATTTCAATACATTCAGGGAGGAACTCTCCAAAGTACCTCATGTGGTGGGTGTCACCGGCGCTACCGGCAACCTGATCGACTATGGCCGATCAACCGGATCGGCAGTTTGGGAAGGGAAGGACCCGTCGGTCAATGCCGAGATCAACATCATTCTCGTCAATGACGATTTTGTGGAAGTAATGGGTATGGATTTGCTCAAAGGCCGATCGCTGACCAGTGATTTTGGTGCTGATACGATGAATTACATCGTTAATGAAGTGGCTGCAGAGTTGATGGGATTCCAGGACCCTGTAGGGAAGCGTCTCAGTATCTGGGGCATCAGAGGTAGAATCATCGGTATGGTGAAGGATTTTCACAATGCAGACATGTATGAACCCATCGGGCCTATGATTATTATGTATGAACCGCGCGACAGCAGGATGGCGATGGTCAGAATACAGGGGAATACACGGGAGGCCATTGCTTCGATAGAGGAAATCTTTACCAGGCTACATCCGGCAGTGCCGTTTCGCTTTGAGATGATGAACGAGTCATACCGGGAGCAATATGAAGGAGAACTGATTGTGAGCCAGCTGGCCAATATATTCTCCATCATCGCCATATTTATTTCCTGCCTGGGATTATTTGCTTTGTCGGCTTTCTCTGCAGATCAAAGGTCCAAGGAAATAGGGGTACGTAAGGTACATGGTGCCAGTGTAAGTCAGATCATTCTGATGTTGTCGAAAGACTACTCCAAGCTCATGCTGATAGCCATTGCCCTGGCCATTCCGGTGACGTGGTTCTATGCGGCTGAGTGGCTGGAGACCTTCAAGTACCACACCATATTGAAGCCGGTAATTTTTGTCTTAAGTGGTCTGATTGCTTTCGCCATTGGCACCATCACCGTCAGTTTCAAGTCACTGCAGGCCGCGGTAGTCAATCCTGTGGAGTCGCTGAAAGAAGAGTAGTAATTTACAGATTTGTTTGGATACAAATCTTAGTGATAAAAGATGTCCCTGAGGTCTTAGATTTCAGGGACTTTTTTGATATTAGAGATTTGTAAGGGTACAAATCAAGCTTCAATCGCGTTTATCTGTGGGTAGCCAAGTCTCTATACGCTTTCATTCGTGTCCTTACGAATGGCTCCCACACGCATTGTCCGATTTCCGGTAGTTTTTGGCAGGTTTTCGAATAGAGGAGTGCTTAACTTGTCTTCAGGAACAAACGGAAGAACTATGAAGACTAATACACACACCGCCTCTGAGGTGTACATCTGGTATGACCCGGAGCAAGATCAATGCGTCTCAGGCACCATGTACCAATTCCGACAAGCCAGCGAAGTCAGTTTGAGAAAAGAAGAATTCAACATTATTTGCTGCCTGGCCAACGACGAAGCCGCAGTCAACGAACTGGTGAACCCGTTTCGCAGGGCGTGAATCTACAGAGTGAGAGTGAGATTTGAGCTGGGTACCACTTATCAGGGCGATACCGGAATTAAGTAATGTCGAAATACCGGAATTGCAGATGTTTCTTGGGGTCTCGCTCAACCCCATAAATTTGCTTGTTGCATTGTCTTAGTGTGAAATAAACCCTATCCCAGTCTAGTATCTAGCATCTATTATATAGCATTAGAAATGTACAATAAAAAGAGGGGTTAATTGTACTGAAAGAAGATTTTGCCAACTGCGTACTGCCTATTGCCTACTGTTTTATACTAATTTGGAATACAGACCAGTGCCAGTCTGCGCGACGCGGTCTTTTGTCTTTGTTCTTTACTCTTTTGTCTGTTTAAAACTAAAATCTAGCGTCTAAATATTCATTAATCGATCCTCAAGCCTGTTTCATCGTAATTTTAGGATAGGTTTTCTCTGATTGTCTGATTTTTAGTAAACTTGTACTAATGTCAATAAAGGAGAAGATAAAATCGACAGCGATCACCCTTTTTAATGAAAGAGGGCTGTCGAGTGTGACGATGCGGCAGCTGGCAGAGGCGCTTGGGATAAGCCCTGGGAATTTGACGTATCACTTCAAAACCAAGGCATCATTGCTGGAGCAGATTTACCAGATGATGCATGCTGAGTCAAGTGATTACATCTCATTGGATGGATATATCACCCTACACCATTACCAGGAACTCCTTCGCCAGTTCTACCTGCTGCGGCAGCACTACCGTTTCTTCTTCAATGACCTGGTTTACATCCGGAACCAATATCCTGAAGTCAGCAGAATGCATCAGGCCACTAATCTGGTGCGGTTTCGAAATGCAAGGATGTTGGTGGATTATTTTGTGGAGTCGGGGAGGATGGTCAAAGAAGAGCCACCTCTGGACTATGACAGACTGATTCACAGTATCTGGATGATCAACACCTTTTGGCCGGCTCAGGAGCAAGTGTTGGACTCGGCAGAGTATCAGGTCAATAAGACAACACCAGTAGAGATTGCCTGGCAGTTGCTTTACCCTTACCTCACTGAGAGCGGGAAGGAAGAATACTGGCAGATTCAGAAGTATGTAAAAGTAGAAAAATAGTAGTTATGAGAACAGCACAGCAATGGTTTGACGAGTACGGCGAGAGCCACCAGACAAGTTTCAACAAGATGATACACTATGTATGTGTACCAGCGATTTTCTTTAGCATCATCGGCATATTAGCCTCCATTCCCTTCGGATTTGTATCCAGTTTGTTTCCTGCGAGCGTGGCTCCATTTATTCATCCGGGCACGATCCTGATTCTTTTTGGATTGATTTTCTATTTCCGCATGTCACTTCCGATTTTTGTAGGCATGTTGTTGATTTCCGGAATTGTATTGTGGGGTAACTACCTGTTGGCGGTTTCATTTACTACGCCTTTGTGGTTGATTTCTATCGCGATTTTTGTAGTATCATGGGTTCTGCAATTCATCGGTCACAACCACGAGGGGAAAAAGCCTTCTTTCCTGAAAGACCTGCAGTTTCTGATGGTAGGTCCTGCGTGGATACTCGGCCATGTTTACCGTCAGGTAGGTATCAGTTACTAGATATTAAGAATTAGTAATTAAAGGATCGTAGTTTTATACGATTTGTTGAACCTATTATGTTTGTCCATTTACAAAGTCATATGGATCGTTGATAAAGTATCACGTCACAGTTAGCGGTTAGCGGTTTTGGTTGTTCGTGTAGGAACGTACCTTCGTAACAAGAAGAATACGGCAGCCTATACACATAACAAAAGCATTCACCGTATCAACGATTACACGTATCTTTTAGCCGGTTTCTGATTGTTAATCAATTCTGAGGTCGGCTTTTTTGGTTGATTGGGCTGATTTTTTCTGGAAGATAAGATAATCCTTATCTGAGCACAATTCACGGGCGCAAAGCTTGATCCTGCGAACTATTCAGTAGAAGGTTAGTTTTTTCGACTTAGTCTCTGTTATTTTAAATATTTGAGATAAGTTGATTACTGTACAATTACGCTTTACGATTCCATGACACACTTCCATATGATTTATCTGCCCAAAACGGTATTATATCTACCAGTTTTAAGGTTTTTGACGTTCTATTTCCCATGAACACCCTCCTCATAAAACTAGCACTCCTCTACACCAAATACCAGCAAATTGCTGAGGAAGAGGAGGGTTTCAATATCTTCCCGATCTTGCGGTCGCCCTCAGATGAGGTCAATCTGCATTCGAAATTCCTCTTCGAATTACTCAATGATAAAGGGTCGCATGGTTTTGGTAGTCGGTTTTGTGAGGCTTTCTTCCTCAAATTACAAATTGAAAACTTCGACTTCGAAAACTACTGGGTAGGCAGAGAATATAAAAACATTGATCTGCTCATTGCCAATGAACGGGAAGCAGTCATCGTAGAAAACAAGATCTGGGCTGGAGACCAACACCGTCAATTAGAACGATATGCTGAGCTACTACGGGCAGATCGGTTCAGTAAAATCAGGGTTTTCTACCTAACGCCCTTTGGTCATCCCCCCAGCGATGGAAGCGTAGGTAGGTTGGACAGGAAAGAGATAAAACTCATTTCTTACCAGGAGCATATCAGTCAATGGCTGGACGTGTGCATCAAAATCGCGTCGCGGAACCCGGCTGTAAGAGAGACCTTGATTCAATACCAGCACTTAGTGAAAGACTTAACAGGACAAAACAAAATGAGTAAGCAAAAAGAAGAGATCATCGACCTCATGTCCAAAGACAACAACATCCTTCAGGCACAGCTACTCCTCAACAACTGGAACCACGTGCGTCATCACGTAGAATTTCAGTTTTGGTCTGATCTGAACGCAGTGGTCGATGAAAAGTATGAAGTTTTGGCGGAACAGAAGTTCTCGATTGAAGCCATCAGCGAAGTAATCAACAAAAGCCGAAACAGATGGCCATGGTATGGCCTCAAATTCAAATTAGGTATGTTACATGGCTATCGGGTTTGCGTACTCATAGAGAGAGGCTATCATGGTATCTACTACGGTGTGGTTGGAAATAGTGAAAAAGAACACAAAAAACATGCAGCTGATCATGAGCAGCTTAATGAATACAGTGAACAGTTGATGCAGGAGAAAACCTGCCTCGCCAAACAATATGGTTGGCTGGGCTGGAAATATGTAAAACCAGAGATCAATTTTGAGGCATTTTCAGATGACCATACATTGAAGCTGATCGATAAAGACTACAGAAAACAGACTGTGGATGCCATTTGGGCTAAGGTACAGCAGTTTGTGGAAGCAGCGAAAAAAGGGCTGGAGTCAGACGAGTAGGCGATGAGCACCTTCTGAACAGTTTTCTTTACCTTCGCCTACAACTGTATCATAAATCATCAAAAATGAAGCGTCTATTGATCACAAAGTTTCTGGTAATATCAATATTATTGACCATATGTGCTGAATTCAGTGCAGCAGCGCAGGATTTAGTGAAAGAAATATCACAGGAGTTATGCGATTGCATCCGGCGAAATGAGTTCAAAGATCCCACTGAGTTACGCCCATGCTATGACGAATTCTTTAAGAATAATTTAAAGGAGATCAATGCATATTACCAGACTGAATCCCTTTCAGAAGCACAATACAATGAATTTGCAACCATGGTGGCAGCAACGTCAGAACGAGACTGTCAATATATCAAAGACAATTTTCCGCTAACCACCGTTGGAGAGACCAGAACAAAACAGGCAAATGTCAACTGTGATGACTTGAAGAATGGCGAATTCTACTACCTCAACAAAATCCCTGGAACAGGAGTAATCGATACCACTTTTTTCACCATTTCCGGAGATACCTACATGGATCAAATGAAGAATAAAACCACTTATTCCAAAGGAAAAATAGTGTGGAGGGAAGGCTGTAAGTATGACCTGATTTTTGAAGAATCCAATGACCCATATCGCTCAGCACGTTTTGCGCCGGGAGATGTATATTCCTATGAGGTAATCGCCAATGAAGCGCAGTCTTTCTTTGCAGAAATACTCATTGATAACAAAGTCTTTCAATTTCAGGTATTTAAGATAAACCGTTGAACCTCTTGAAAATCATTCCTGATGCAACCTGAAATATTTGAAGCGCACCCAGATTTGGCGCCCTTTGTGAAATGCTTTTGGAACCTGGAAAGCCCCAGGGAGGAGACACCCGTGAGTAACACCATTGTGCCAGATGGTTGTATGAAGCTAATCTTTCATTACAAAGATCCTTATCGCTATCACCCTGCCAACCAACCGGTTACCATACTTCCAAGATGCTTTCTGATTGGCCAACTTACAGGGCCTTATGAGGTAGAACCGATGGGAGAGACCGGGACCTTCTTCGTTTGCTTTCGTCCCAATGGGTTCCTGCCTTTCACCACGGCTTCCATTAAGTCTATGGAAAATACAGCAGTTCCACTGCAAGAACTATTTGGAGTAAGTGGTCAGCAGTATGGTGAGCAAATTCTCAAGGCAAACTCCACTGTTGAAAGAATCCAAATATCAGAAAGTTTCTTACTGACAAAACTGACAGAAGCTGGTACGTTTGATTCCCTGGTAGAGTCAACGATTGATACCATCTTCTCTGCCGGAGGCAGGCTATCAGTCAGTGAACTGTCTGATATCAAACAAGTGAGCAGACGTCAGCTGGTGCGTAAATTCTCCTCCACAATTGGTCTTAGCCCCAAGCAACTCTCTAAGACGGTAAGGCTTCAGGCGGCATTGAAAACTCTACTGGTGAAAGAGGATGCTAATTTTACAAGTCTCGCTTATGAGAATGAGTATTTTGATCAGGCTCACTTTATTAAAGACTTTAAAGAATTCACAGGACTTACGCCGAAGGAGTTTTATGGCGAAGACTTGAAAATGTCCCTGATTTTTGAACAAAAAGAATAGGGCTGTCTCATTTTTACAATTTTTGCTGAGGCTGTAAAGACATCTTTGTCGGGTAATTAAACAAAACATAAAAGTTATGACAACGATGAAGAATGTAAATCCAGTAGGTTGGTTTGATATCTATGTGGCAGACCTGTCCAGAGCTAAGAGTTTTTATGAATCCGTGTTTGATAAGAAATTGATAGACCTGCCGTCTGAGTGGGGTAAGCAGTCCATGTTTCCCGGGGATGAGGGAGGAGCAAATTGTGCCGGAGCACTGGTGGAAAAACCTGAGTCGGCCGGGAGCGGCGGTGGTACCCTGGTTTATTTTGTTTCTGAGGACTGTACCACAGAGCAAGAAAAGGTAGCAGCGGCTGGAGGGAAAGTACTGCAACCTAAAATGTCTATAGGCGAGTTTGGCTTCATCGCCATCCTCATGGATACGGAAGGAAACACGATCGGCTTACACTCCAGATCCTAGCGGTGTGGGTTTGTTTTCAGGAATGGGGGTAAAGTAACGAACCATTTCCCCTCATTCTTGTTAGCTCCATAGCATGCACCCATTTAGACAATACCTTTCCAGCTTTACAACCTGCCCGGACGGGGAATGGCAGCAGATAGCGCAGGCCATCACCAAAAAGTACTACAAGAGCGGAACTACACTTCTGCGAAGTGGCGAAGTATGCCGTAAGCTCTATTTTGTGGAAGAAGGTTTACTGCGGTTTTATATCCTCAAGGACGGTGTGGACGTAACCAAATTTTTTACCATCGCGCCCTACTGTTTTACTTCCCAAAGAAGCTTTACAGACAACACCCTCGGCAAAGACTCCATCGAAACCCTGGAAGACTCCGTCATCTGGGAAATGAGCAAGAAAGATGCTTTTGGCCTCCTGGAACTACCGGCATGGAATGAATTTGTCAGAAAACTATTGCAGGAAGTACAATACAACACAGAAATTATTCTGGAGGCCATACAAAATGAAACGGCCGAACAACGGTACCTGAAAATGTTGGAACAGCAGGACCCAGTATTGAACAGGGTACCGTCCAAACACATCGCCTCTTACCTTGGCATACAGCCGCAGTCCCTGAGTCGCATCAGAAAAAAATTGAGTCAGCAGTAGCGAAGTTAACATAGGTGCATGGACCTCAAATGCTGATAGTGCTCCTTTGTGTCAAAAAAAATGATACAAAAGATACTATTAATCATTATCTCACTGGAGGGCAGAAAGTCCAAATTTGAGATCGTTGAATATGAAGAACGAAAGAGCTACACGATGAAAACAAAGTTGCCTCTGGGAAGCCTGTATGTCAAAAGATACCTGAAAATGGATGGTCGATCTACCCGATTTACCCATGAAGTGTGGTTCGCGGGACTCACCAGGGGGCTCTTTGCCAAAGCGTTTGGCGGTAAATTCAGAGGGATGCTACCTGAAGTACTTAACAACATCAAAACCATCGCAGAGCAATGATCGCCATGAAAGTCATTTATTTCGCCAATGTGCTGGTGGCGGGCTGGATCAGCATTAGCTGCCTGTTTTATCCTGAGAAAGCACACCGTACCGTTTTTGAAAACACTTTTGCTTATTCAGAGAGTTTTCGCCTGGTAGGCGCATTGTGGGGAGCCATCTTTCTGTTGTCCGTTGTAGGTTTGTTCCTACCCAGACAGATGAGTTTAGTGCTCTTGTTTCAACTGATCTATAAGTTCAGTTGGCTGGTGTTTGCAGCTTTGCCGGCAATTCAACAAAAGCTGCCCTATCCCAGGGGTATGGCAGGTTTCTTTGTCGTGTGGGTTGTTGTGTTGCCTTTTGTCATTCCCTGGAAGGATCTTTTCAGATAGTTGTGCGACCGGCTGATAAATACCTTCCATCACCGCTCCTCGAGAATGGTAATAGGATTTAGGGTGGCGGCATTCCATGACTTGTCCAATACCGTCAATAGGGTAATGAAGGTAATGAGTGCAATGGGAGGGAGGAAGATGCTCAGATCCAGGGCGATACGATTGGCATAGTATTCCAGCCAGTACTGCCCGCCGAAGTAAATAAACGGCAGAGCCAACAGGCTTCCGATGAGTACCAGTTGCGCAAAATCAGAGAGTAGATTTGCTAAGATCTGCCATACGCTGGCGCCGTGTACTTTCCTGATACCCACTTCTTTGCTTTTCTTCTGGGTAACGAAATGTGATAGCCCCAGCAGTCCCATGATGGTGACGAGCAGAGAGACGCCTCCAAAGAAAACAAAGAGTACCAGTACTTCTTCGGCCGCTTTTCCCGAAGCCTCCTGGTCGTCACTCAACAGGAAGAAATAGGGCATTTTTGTGGAAATGATGTATTCTTTCTTTTCCAGGAACTGGTCAAGGCGGTCGCCTCTGTTGCCCTGAAAGTTCAGCACTAAATCAACATAAGTGAGATAGCGAAAGCCAGAAACATAGGCACGGCTGATTTGATCGGGAGGCGTTTTGACAGCTCCCAACGCATGGTATTGTTCTTTGCCAACGTGCCATGTTTGCGTACTGTCCACATAACCCCGTTCAGGCCGGGCAATTGCCGAATCCAGGAGGACTTTGCCAGCGTTATTGCCAAAGCCAGGGTCAAACCATTCGCCCCAAAGGAGTTTGTTTTCCTGGCTTCCGATACCGTGGAAATAGTTGGGGTCTACCACGGTGAGATATGCAGGTGTGTTGTCATTGAGCATGACCTGCTGTTCAGTCTTCACCCTACCGGCCTGCATGTTGGAAAATGAATAATTGATCAGCGAACCATCCAGAGCGATGTCTTTGAAGGCTGAGGCGACTTCTTGTGGGAAACGCCCGTTGGCACCCGATATTCCTGGAAAAACCCCTTTAATGCGAACCTCCTGGCTGGCAGGCTGCAGGTTTAGCAATTGGAGTTGCCGGTAAATGATCAACGAAGCAGACATGAATACTACTGACATCAATATTTGAAATACCAGCAGGCTGCGAACCACCATTCCGGCATTTCCAAACGCTTTGGACTTCAAAAAACTCCCTGGCCCTTTCAAAGCCTGGACAATTTCCAGTTTGTTGAGGATAATCAACGGATAGATCATGGATAGGCATGTATTGACCAAAATCGTCACTATCACTACGAGTGTCATGACCGGCCATTTGATCATCTCTACAGGCGGGTAACTCATGAGTGCGTAACGGTGCACGGTGAGAACACAGACTACAAACAGCAAGGTACCCAGGAGTGCTGCAAGGAAGTTGACACTGAGGAGTTCCAGCAAGAGCCTGCCAAAAAGTTGGCCTACGGTAGCACCATGCAGTTTTCGAATGCCTACCTGCTTGCACCGGTCCATGAAGTGAATGATGGTATTGTTGACGTAGTTGGTGACAGTGATGAGCAGGATCAGGATTGCCACCCCCGACAATAGCAGGAGCAAACTACGGTTGGCCACAGGAGCTACTTCATTGGAAACACCCTCAGAGGTGTGAATCTCCATCGCTGGTCTCAGGTGATATCCTGCCATCGGAGAGGACGCTACAGCTCCCTGAGTTGCGACATATGTGTAACTGGTAGCCGCCTCACTGCGAACGTCTCCCGGGCTTAGGGAGATCAAGGCGTCTGCCTGAAGGTGTGAATTGGCCAGTCGATTGGCAAACACTCCCACCAGTTCATAGCGTTGTTGAATAGACCCTCTGCCGTTCTTGAATTTGGTGCCAAGTGCCTCTGACTGCCAATCCTTGCCAAATTTCTCAATGGCCATTTGTTCTGAAATGATCATAGTGCCGGCTGTACCGAAGTTATTGGCATCACCTAATAGAAGCTCTAAGCGAAACAGGTTGATGACTGTGGCATCTGCGATGTAAGTATTCTTGAAGTAAGCAGCTACTTCGCTACTGTCGGTAGCCATTCTCAGATTGGCTGATTTATATGCTGAAAACGGGATCAATCTGACGAATTCGGTAAGCTGATCCGACTGCTTTACCAATTTCGGACCGATATTCACCGGCACCAGCGCATCAAATGACCCTGCCCTTAGCTCATGCTTCACTTCAACCCTGTATAAATTCTTTAGATTCCTGTCGTAGTTGGTTTCATCATGTAGCAGGTTGGAGACAAACAGCACGGAGGCAATTCCGATGGCCAATGCCGATACATTGGTCAGTGTGCCTCGCTTTTTAGTGAAGAGCGAACGATAGATGGTCGTGAGTAGGTAATGTAGCATACTACCAGTTAGACAATTGTCATACCAGCCTCCAAAAGTGTTCTGAATGCTTGTAAACGCGGGTTTGCGGTTTTCTGCTTGTTCAGAAATGTCCAGAATTCTGTGAAACCGGACAACACAATAACCATTGCCAAACCCCAAAGAACCATTATCTTTAGGGCACCTCTAAAAACTAGATTTGAAAATTTGATCGTAAGATTTTTTTCTGAGACCAGCGGTGCCCCGCCGGGACATCAAAACAGAGTTTAGCAGCGCTAAATGAGTATTTTGATAACGCAGTATCAGGAAAAAAGGTCCGGTCAAAAATCAATAGGGAGTTGATAGAGGTGCCCTTTAGCCATTATTTATGATTTTGAAGATGAAAAAAGCACTGCTTGTCCTGCTGTTACTTGCTCCACTACTTGTTAGCGGGCAATCAAAGCAAAAAACCATGAGCGATGAAGTACTGAAGAATACCCTCCGTGACCACAGGACTTTTGTCAGTGTCCCCAATCTTCCTGCAGACAAGGAGAAAATGATGCAAAACATTAACAGAGTAGAGGCCCGCTACCTTAAGCTTGGGCTCAAAACGACGTTGCTGGATACCACGTTCTAAGGCCATGCGTAATACCAATCACTTTAGCCATAAATTTAAGTCTAAGACCACCGAAGAGCTGGAAGAAATAGTGGCCAACCAGGAGGACTATCAGTGGCCGGCCGTGCAGGCAGCTAAGTGGGAATTGCAAGCCAGAGCTGGCGACAGCCATCATTGCCAGCACCTTGTTAGCGGCTTTTTTTGCCTTTATCACTCACTTTTTTTACTTAATTGCATTTTTTGATGCACTTGTGGGTATTATGCTGGCTGCGCTACTGTACCAGGGAGCAAAACTCAGTCACCTTACCGACCCGAAGATGCTCTGGATCATCGTCGGTTTATCTACCCTTGGAATCGTTTTTTTGAAGTATTATTTTGAATTTCTGTACATAGCTCATGGATATGATGAGGCATCATTTCTGGATTATCTGATGGCAAGGTGGGATCAAGGTTATACCATCAATGAGAGCGACCTGGGGTGGTTTGGCTGGGTGATTGTGGTCATCATACAGCTTGGTATGATCTCAATGACTTGCGGATACTTGTTGAACAGTTTAATAGCGGGTTACTTACTCAATAGATTGCCCCGGGAGGTGGTTGAGTTTGTGAATTATCACCTGGTGCAAGGAAAAAATCCACGGGAAATACGCTCAGCGCTGGCCTCCAAAGGCCTGACCGATCGTCAGGCACAGGATGAGGTGCTCGTGGCGATGGGCATCATGTATAAGGACAATGAAGGAAAAACAGTTTGATGAATCAATACTGCATGATGCTAAGGTTCCTGACTGAGTATCTATTCAGGGACTTCATGCATTACAAGTAGCATAGCCCTACACCTGTTCCTGCTCTAAGTCCAGTTGTTTCGATTGTTCTCCAAGGTAATTGGCCAGCTTATTGAGCTCAAGAGAGACACTGTGGATGTTATCAGATATTACCACATTACTCTGTGCATGATCAAGAAAGTCTTTGATCAGGTCGTTGACCAGATTAACGTATCTGTGCTGTTCAATGCTGGACTCAGAGATATTGGCGATCCGGATGGCGGCGTCTTTTACCAGCGGCACAAAGTCTCTGATGAGTTCTCCAACCCGCTTGGTATTGTCCACACCAACTTCCGATGCCTGTCGTATTTCCAGGGAAGCCTCTTTGCTTCGCTCCGCCAGTTTCCTGATTTCCAGCGCAATGACAGAGAACCCTCTTCCTTCTTCACCGGCACGTGCGGCTTCTACGGCAGCGTTCAAAGCAAGTATGTTGGTCTGCCTGAAAATCTCTTCGAGTACCGTGGTTTTCTCAAAAATGGAAGTGATTCCTTTGATATGATCGGTACTCACCTCCTCAATGTCCCTGAATCGGTTCACGGTGTCCCGACTGGTTTGACTACCGGACTTCGCATTCTCGGAGTTTTGGTTGATCAGTGAAACCATGTTTTCTATGTGGTCTTTGATGTCGATGGCTACTGATTCCTGGCTCTTGGAGGCTGCTGCCAGTTTTCTTGACTTTTCATTCAGTGATGTACCAGAGGAGAGTAATTCCTCGATATTGGTCTTGAGGAGTTTTACGGCCTGGCGTATACCTGCTGTTTTTTGAGCCACTTCGTTCCGCAGCAAAACCTTCTGCCGGTTGAGAATGCGAATGCGCAATAAGTAAAATGTGAAAATCAATAAGATCACCAGAACGATCATCGCTACCCGAAACCATGTTTGTTCCCACCAGGGAGACTGTATTTCAATCACAGCAAGTGCCACACAATCCTCTGATCCGCACCTGTCTGACCTCACCTCCAATTGGTAGACACCAGCATCCAGGTCATTGAAATTCAATTGGTTCTTATTGCCCAGGAAACTCCATTCCTCACTGGAATTTTTGAACCTGTATTCAAAGTTCGCCGTACTTCGCAGCTCGCCATTCAGGACTGAAAAATCAATGGAAAAGGAGTTTTGAAGGTGATTAAGTGTATTCTTTTCCCCGTCTGCCAATAGCGACCGATTGAGGGAATCTGCCTGGTAATTGGTTTCCCCTGAGAGCTGAAAATTGGTGAAGTACACTTGCGTACTTTCATTTTCTGTAGTCTTCAGATCTGCTTCAATCCGGTAGAAATTGGATCGGCTCAGGAAGTAGACACTGTTAGTAGCAGGATCTGCACTGGCGTCTATCAATCTTGGGTCCAGGAAACCATCTTTCTTTGTGTAACTAATGAATCTATCGGAATCGGTGTCGTAACGGGATGCACCACTGTGTGTGGCTACCCACATATTTCCAGCCTTATCCAGCAGTATTTTCTTCACCATCGGACCCGCCAGGCCATCCGCTTCTGTGTAGGTCTTAAAGACTTCATTTTGCACATCCATTTTGGCAACCCCACCAGAAAATCCTACCCATATTTCATTGGGATTTACTGCACAGATGGTTGCGATACTGTTTTTAGGTAAAGAATTCGGTACCGCTATCTGATTGAAATAGGATTCAAAAACGCCTTTGTCATAAGAAGAGATCCCGTTGTTAGTGGCAATCCATAGTTTCCCGTTTTGATCCATAGACAATCCCCTGACCAGATTGGAGGCCAGCGAACTTTCTGGATTGGCGGGGTCTTTTTGAAAGGATTCAAATGTTTCATCCCTGTAGGAAAACCTGGTAACACCATTCTCAGTGCCGCCGATCCAAACGTCGCCGTCATCATCCTCCAGGAAAACTTCTACAGAGTCATCATTCGCGCCCAGGCGGCTACGATAATTGGTGACCTTGCCGTTCTTGATCCTGTCAAAACCATAACCAAGCGTGCCCACCCACAGGAAATCCCGACTGTCTTTATAAACAGCCCATATCCGGTTGGTGGATATTCTCACGCCTTTCGATTGTGCTGTAAACTGCTCAACATCACCATCTTTAAAGGAGTTTAGTCCGGAGTTGGTGACTATCCATACCTTGGAGTCGTGGTCAACAAAGATTTTTTGTGCTTGCGACATTGGTAAGAGTCCTTTGTCAGAAAACTCTTCTTCACTGTAGATCGTTACCCGGTCATTCAAAAGCTGGCTGATGCCCCCCAGGTAATGGGCAGTAACAATGTTACCGTTATTATCAATCATGACATCTTCGATGTTATTGCTGGAAATGGAGCCTTTCTGATACTTATTCATTTGGAAAGAGGTAAATGACTTCCCGTCGAATTTGTTTAGGCCTCCGCCCCAGGTGCCAGACCAGATGTTATTGTCCTTGTCGATTGCAGTACAAAGTACAATGTCATTACTAATGCTCGTGGGATCATTGGGGTCGTTTTTATACACTGTGACTTTCAAAGTAGCGGGATCCACCCTGTTTAACCCACCCTCAATGGTAGACAGCCACATTTTTCCGTAATTGTCCACATCAATGTCATGAATGTAATTACTGCCGATCGTATTGATGTCGTTGTCGTTGTGGAACAGTCTTAAGAAACCTCCGGATGGCTGCATGATATTCAAACCATTGTTGGTGCCTACCCACAACCTTTCCTGAAGATCAAATTCAAGGGAGTATACCCGGTTGTTGCTAATTGTCTCAGGATTATTGGGATCATGGGTATAGTGCGTGAAATTACCGTCTTGATAACGATCTAAACCTTCTTCTGTGGCAATCCATACTGCGCCATCGGCAGCTTCCGCCATGTCCTCAATAATTTTACCATTGAGAGAATTTTTGTTTTCGGGGTCGTGTAGAAGTGGCGAAAGCAGGTTACCATTTTTATAACGGATGATGCCACCACCTTTGGTGCCAAACCAGATGCTGCCATCGGATAGTTCCATGATGCACCTGACCAAACTTTCTCTGATACTTGCATCCGTATCAGAAGCATCATATTTATAATTGACAAATTCATGACCATCATACCTTTGGATGCCAGCAATGGTGCCAAACCAGAGATAGCCTTTACTATCCTGAAAAACTTCATAAACGATGTCATCCAGCAGGCCATCCTCTGCCGACAGTGTTTCAAAAAAGAAGTTTTGCTGTGCAAACAGACTTCCAGAAAATAAAAATGGGCATTGCAGACAGAAAAACAAGGCGATGCCAAACCGCAGACTGGGGAGGATTTTCATAGGTGTGATTTTACCGCTCTCATGTTTTATTTAGCAAAATGACATCAATTGCCGATAAGATTTCGAAGTGATCGCATCTTTTTAGCAAGGATGTCAACGCATGAATTTAACAATAGCATGTCAAAAATGTTGATCTGCTCATCAAAAAAACATGATTTCATCCAGTTTTTAGATGTATGACTCATTTTACCTGATGAACTACCATTGTCGATGCGAAGGATCATGTGATTTACACAAATACCTGGGGATCAGTTTAGCTGTAAGTGCGCAATCATCAGATTTTAAGTAGCTTTAAGGTGTAAATTCCAAAACCTATATCGTCACTTGTATGAAAAAGTCAGGGACCTTCTTATTATTGATGGTGATTGCTATGGCCTGTTCTTCGGGTAAACCGGAAAAGAAAGGCTTTCAGGTCAGTAGTATCACCGAAAATGAAAAAGGGGAAAAGGTAGTCGGTCTGCCCATTGATTCGCTGGAACTCGAGACGACGCCAAGAGGGGTGTTGCTTACCAGGCACGCGAAGCACCGTTTGACACCGATTTTCAAGATTTCTTATAATAAGAAAGGACAACCCTACAGCGGTTCTACTTACTTTCACCGTAGCTGGCGTTATAAATACCCAGACGGCAACAACTGGAATGAAAATTACCTGCCCGGCTTTTCGGCAGCCTTCGGGCCGGACTTGGTCAATGTCTCTCATTACGACACAGAAAGTAATGATCAAAATGAATTCTTTGATAGACCAGTGTTGATCAAAACCCTGTATTATCCAGCATATTCTATGGATACACTCAATTACCAGCCCGTGAAGCGGGATTTTTACATGGTTTCCGTCTATGACAAAGACACCAACCGGGATGGTTTCATCAACGTGAAGGACTTAAGAAGACTCTATCATTTTGATCTTGATGGTACCAGGCAAGGTCATTTGGTTCCGACCAACTACTCAGTGATGAGCTCGTTATATGACTCAGGAAATGATTATATGTACATCTATGCAAGGCTTGATCAGAATGCCAACGGCCAGATGGAGGTGGAAGAACCGACGCACGTCTTTTGGATCGATTTGAAAGATCCTGAGAGAAGGGGAATGTTTTATCAACCGCAATAGAAAACCATTATCGGCTCGCCTTATGAATCAGTATATCAAAACTGTCGCTATCACCTTGTTATTGAGCTGCCAGTTGATGCTGGTGCAGGCTCAGGATGCAGAAGCGCTCTTTTCGGAGGCACGCCGACTGTATCAGGAAGAGTTTAAGCCAAACAAGGCCCTGATTTACCTGGACAGTTCGCTCAGTATTGACTCATCGCTCTACCAACGCTTCAGCTTCAGAGCACAAATGCTCATGGACATCGGCCGGCATGATTTGGCAATTGCCGACGTTACCAAATGCATTGATAAATGTGCTTGCCAGCCCCATCGGGATTCTCACGTGTCAGGCTATTACCTGGACAGGGCGAGATTGTACAGATACCTTGGAAATGAGACAGAGGCGTTGTACGACGTAAATGAGAGCATCAAAAAAAATCCAAATAACTGGAAAGCTTATATCTTTCGGAGTGAGACATTTCAGAAGGAAGGAAAACCAAAATTGGCTATAGCCGATTTGACCATGGCCATCAACATCGATGACAATCAAGCCGGACCTTATGAGACCAGAGGAAGACTATTATGGGAGATCGGGGATATTGAGGGAGCCTGTAAGGATTTCTCGAAGATCATTTCCTGGGGCTTTGAAGAATACAAAGACTGGGTAAAGCAAAATTGTCGTTAATCTAAAAGATCAAAAGCCGTTTCTTGATTCAGCCTATTGTTTGTTAATGGAACAAAAAGAACTCATAAATAGCGAAGTACGTAAAGTAATAGAAGACAAGACCGAATGAATAACCACTTCGCCAATGCATTACATTTTATTACTATTATTGATCAGTCTGTACATATCCCTCAATATTTATGTGTCAAAACGAATTAAAAAGGCAAGGTATCTCGATGAACAAAGACGAAAATTACATTTAAGATTGATTTGGTTTGTCCCTTTTCTGGGTCCATGGATCATCAAAAGTTTTTGGAAAAAGCCACCAGACAAACTGGAGATCATGTTTGGGGAAGATCGGAAACGAAAGCCTGGAGGTGGATTTTATGAAAGCAAAGAAGGCTGGCACGGTCACTAACATCTGCTCTAACGATACTTGACTCTCTATATCTTAGATTCTTTGTACACATCCCTTCATTTCTTGATACCAGTTTTTTATGCTTGACCATGAAAGAATGAACCGATTTCTTTTTATTTGTCAGAGACTACAGAAGATAAGTCCATATAAACTATCACAATGAATCAACAACACATGAAAACAGTGGAGTGTGACCTCTGTGTCATCGGCACTGGAATCGCCGGTTTGAATGCCCTCAACAGTGCTTCTGAATATTTATCAAAAAATGACAGGGTTTTGGTGGTAGATCAGAAGCCAAAGTCTCAGATGTTGGGTGGCATGTGGAACCATGTCTATCAATATGTTCGCCTGCATCAACCACATCCATTATTCACTATTGGAAATAAAAAGTGGACCATCCGGAAAAATGCGAGTTATTTGGCCAATCGCGAAGAGATACTATCGCATTTCAAGTCCTGCTATCAGTCATTGAAGGAAAAGCGGACTATCGAAGAGCAGTTTGGCTATATCTATCAAAGTCACGAAGAAGTCAAAGAAGGGGAGGAGATCGTAGTTCATATTCAATTTGTTGCTTCAGATGACTCCATGCCTCCGTTGATGGTGAAAGCGAAGCGTTGTATCAAAGCTTTTGGATTCAATATTGAGCCCAATGAACCGATGTCTTTCAGTACAGATCGTGTGCATTCCCTTTCACCTGAGAGCCCGGAGTTGCTTGATGGCACGGTAGCAGGTGACGACCGCCCTGTTTACGTAATTGGAGGTGGGAAGACCAGCATGGACGTAGCAAGTTTACTCTTGTCGCAGAATCCGGCTCAAAAAATAAACTACATCGTAGGGAAAGGCACTTATTTTCTTAACAGGGATACGTTCTTTCCGGAAGGAATCAAGAAGAACTGGGCTGGAAAGACCATCAATCAGTGTATGCTGGACATCTCCAACCGATACGATCCACAGCAGTTGTCAGGTACAACGAGGTACCTTAGAGAAAAATACGGGCTTGCACACTTCGATCAGGCTACTCAGACTTTTATTGGCCTGCTGTCGCCCGAAGAAGCCGCAATCATCGATCAAAGCATTGAATCTACCGTATATGATTATGTTTTGGATGTTACCGAAACAGACGAGGGTCTTTGCCTGGTCTACAAAAGTGGTCGTAAAGAACCGATAGCCGAAGGGAGCTATCTGATCAATTGCACGGGTCATATCTATCCTAAATCCACTACTGCCGAACCGGTAGTTTCTGAGCATGGGCGCGTGTTGAATATCCAAAAGACGGCTTCTACCTTCATATTCACCTCTATTGCCGGCTATTTTCTGCCGCATGTGTGGTTCAGAGACCGGTTTGACAAAGTGCCAGTGTTGTATTTTAACCATGAAGACCTTGCCAAAAAGGACAAAGAGAGTTTCTTATACGCTTTTGCGGCGCAGGTCATCCATAACCAGCTAAGGTTCTTTGAAGCACTGCCTTTCGGCATCCTGTACAACTGCGGACTGAATTTCGATAAATGGTTTCCACTACACCGGCAACTCCCTGTATTGGCAGACATGCTACTCAACAAAAAGAAATACCTTGAGAAGACTAAAGCAGTGATTGATCAGATATGTGAAAAGTATGGGGTAGAGAATGGTGTGGTTGGATAGGATTCCTTCCACCATCAGGAAATCAAAAACTCCAACGCCTGCTCTTTGGTCTTGAAAGCATAAGCCTTGTCTTTGGCGAACCGATTGAAGGTCTTCAGTAGTATCGCCTGAATTTCAGTCATGCCAATGATGGCTCTTTTGGCTACCTTGTGATGTGTTTCCGCGCTCATCCGCTTGGCTCTTTTCATGTAGTCCATACTGGCATAGGCACCTTCATAATTAATGAGGATGAGCAGCTTGTCGGGATGATTGATCAACACCTGAGAGGAAGACTCCAGAACAGTCATCATCTCATCCATGGATTTGCAACCAGAATAATCAGCATATAATATCTCCTTCCCTTTGTAAGTAATGAATTGATGCATAGGCCTTAGCGTAGTTGAACAGAAAGATAAGAATAAATTACTAATCACATTTAGAAAAGAATCTGCTTATTGCAGGGAGTGATGTTGATCTTGTGGTAAGGTCGGGCTGACCCACGCAGGTGCTAAATGAAAAAGCACTATACTTTTTGACCGTTATTGCATAGAAGCCGGGTGATCCATAGTTTTGTCAATACCTGATATCGTAATTCAAAAGACATGAAAAAAGCTTTGATATTGATAGCAATTGCCTGTGCTACTACCATGTGTACACCAACTGCTAATAAAGAAGAAAAAGTAAATGACGAGCCGGCAAAGCAAGAAGAAGCTGTGCAACTGGAAGTAGTAGGGGAGTTCAAGACCCGGCCCGGCAATGTGGCAGCCAGCAACGACGGACGTGTCTTTTCTACCATGCACCCACTGGACAAGGACAATAACCAGTTGGTAGAAGTGAAGGCCAATAATGAGATTGTCCCTTTTCCCAATGCAGACTATCAGAAAAACGGAGGTCCTGCTGCTGATGAGAAGCTGGATACACCGTTGGGCGTTAGGGTAGATGAGAATAATATTCTATGGGTCATCGATATGGGACAGAACCTTGGGAAGACCCGGTTATTTGGCTTTGACATTGCCACTCAACAGGAGGTTTTTCGCCTTGACTTCCCCAAAGAAGTGGCTCCAGCCGGCAGTTTTGTACAAGACCTGGCCGTGGATGAAGTGAATGGATGGGTTTATCTGGCAGACATTGCAGATGCGGGCATCCTTGCCGTCAATATGAAAACCCAGACGGTGAGAAGGTTTGGCAACGAAATACTGGCAGCAGAAGACATCGACATGATCATTGACGAAAAAGTGATCTATTTTGGAGGAGTGCCTGCGCGTGTGGCAGTCAATCCCATTACCCTCAGTAGTGACAGAAACAGCCTGTTTTTCGGTGCCATGAATGGGACTAAGTGGTACACTGTGCCTGCCAATCTGTTCAGAGACAATGCAGCCGATAGCCTCATTGCTGCCTCCATTACTGTTGCAGGAGATAAGCCCATCTCTGATGGTGTGGCTACCGATGCGGCAGGCAATCATTATTTTACTAACCTTCAGGAAGATGGACTGGATATCCTGGGTACGGATGGCGTCCTGAAACCTTTGATCAGAGACCCTAAGATCATTTGGGCAGATAATGTGGATGTGAAGGGGGGATATGCCTATTTCACCGTCAATCAATTACACACAGCACCCACATTCACCGGAGCCGAAGATCAGGGGAAACCACCTTATTTCATTTACAAGATCAAATTATAGTGCCGTTGGCAAGTTCGTAGCCTGCATTCACATGAGAAGTTTCTGACAGGTCTGGTGGATATGGTCAAATGATGAAGACTGAAAACCAATTTGCGTCTCCGCAACATAAGATGTAAATTAGTTATTAACTTAATTACAATCATGCGTCACATTTTAATACCCGTCCTCATCTGCCTCTTAGCCCTCTTTTCCCATTGCGGAGATGATGAACCTAACAGCGGCGTTGAAAATGAATCCAGCACATTTGCTTCATGCAACAATATGCTCACCGCCTGCAGCGGAGGAAATGGTCCCTATTGTTTGTTTGGCTTCAAGTGGGGCGCCACCAATCCTATTCCGGCGGCGGGCTTTAGCGCCACAGGACCGCAGGAAGCCGCCGGTACCCTGACTTACAGCTTTCAGGAAGAGAACGATGTTGTCAATACACATGCCCAGGTCAATGTAGACAGTGAGACATTTGAGCTCCTTCCCGCCTGTGCGAAAGACGAAATCCGGGCCGCCTTGAGGGCATGGTCAGTTGAGGCCAATCTGGAATTTGAAGAGCAAGGTGACAACAGTGAAACCGATCTTAAATTCTATGTGGCCAATATCAGGCAAAGTGGGGTAGGATATCCCAACTATCCGGAAGCACCCTGTAATGCACTGGCAGGTCATGTGATCATTGAAACCGACCTCAGCCTCAGGAGCTGTGATGAGTTACGCAATTTTTTCATGCATGAAATTGGCCATGTATTAGGTCTTGGCCACGTGAGTAGTCCCAATATCATGAATTCCAGTTACTCAGTTTTTAGGGACCTGGAAGGCTTGCAGGAAGGGGATATTCAGGGAATCAGGCAGTTATATGGAGTCAAATAAACCAGATTTATCTGAACCGGCAATTTCAAGCAATCCAATACGTCCATAGTTAGTAGTTTGAGGTGTTCATGTCAAAAATCAATTTATGAAATGAAAGCAATCGCAAAAGAGCTGTTACTTGGCGTGGCCGTAGGAGATGCGCTGGGCGTCCCTTTTGAGTTTTTGAGTAGGGAACGAATGGCGCTTAGTCCCGCAAAAGACATGGTGGGCCATGGAACGCATAATCAGTTACCCGGTACCTGGTCAGATGATAGTTCCCTGACTTTCTGTCTCGCCGAAGCTATGGTCAAAGACTATGGCCTCGTTCATACAGCTGAAAACTTTGTGAAATGGCGCAATAAGGGTTACTGGACTGCCAGAAACTCCGTTTTTGACATCGGCATGACAACAACAGATGCCATTTCCGATCTTTATGACTTATTGGAACAGAAACGCTACCGGGACCTGAGGCTCCTCAAATACCAGGCAGAGGAGTATGACAATGGCAATGGCTCACTCATGCGCATCCTGCCGCTGGTTTTTGAAACGATGGGAAAGCCCATCAAAGCGCAATTTGAACTGGTGTGGGACAACTCTTCGCTGACCCATCGTCATATCCGCGCTGGGATGAGTTGTATGATCTATCTCAGGTTTGCTGAGCACCTCATTGCGGGGCTAGACAAAACAGCTGCTTATCAGAAGACACGCGAAGACATTTTGCAATTGTGGAAGGAGATAGAGTTTGCCGACCGGGAACAGGGACATTTCAAAAGAGTGATACAGACCGATATCAGCACCTATGAGGAAGACACCATCTTGTCAGGTGGTTATGTGATAGAATCCCTGGAAGCGAGTTTTTGGTGTATTTTGAAAACCACCAGCTACGAAGAGGCCGTGCTGAAAGCCATTAACTTTGGTCATGATACCGATACCACTGCAGCCATTACAGGGGGACTGGCAGGGTTACTTTATGGGAGTGACTCCATACCGGAATTTTGGCTGGTAAGCCTGGCTAGGTTGGAGGATATCATCGATTTAGCCGATCGGCTGGCACATAAGTACAGAAAAAGGTAGCAAAGTCACCCCACTAAAACGGTCAGTCCACAGGGTGACAGCCCCCCGTTACGTACCATTTGGCAACCAATGAGAAAGTAACTATTTTTGTGTCCCCTTCTTAATACAAACAGGGAATTCACTAGCTCCTGTTTACACTTCCTTTACAAAGGTTGGATTACCGCTTGTGCTTACTGTAAAGTAATAAAGTACTTGCGATCGAGTGGTTTCTGAGACTCCTGACCGGTGCCGATTTATAGGACTGTTGGCACTATCTGTCCCTGGGCTGTCCCCTGATACCGCCTTTCATTGCGGCCTTTGGTTATTGCACTATAACTATAAAAGAGTAAAATGAAATTTAACAGTAGCACCTGGAAAAATGGCGCAAAGCTATTCGCAACCTTCCTTATTCTCTTCATACTTTCTTTAGAAGGCTTTTCACAATGCACCACTGCCCTGGGTGATGAAGTGACCTATGGAAGCGGATCATGGATTGGCTATGCGTATGACGGAGAAGACAATTTTGCTTCGGCTGATTATCAGGGGTTTTTCACTGAGTCTGAAACCTTTGATGAGTCTTTCTGTGGCAGCGATTGTGATTTTACCATCAACGGTTGTGACATCAATACCCAGACTTTTTCTGTGCGGTTTAGAATGAATCAGACCTATACCTGTGGAGAATACACGATTACGGTAGGTGGCGATGACGGTTATCGTTTGAGCCTGGACGGTGGGTCTACTTACATCATTGACGACTATGAGATTCAAAGTTATGCCACCAGCAGTGTTGTGCTGGTATTAGATGGTAATTATGACATGGTCCTTGAGTATTTTGAAAGTGGTGCATCCAATCGGGTGAGCTTTGATATCACAGGGCCTGGTTCTACCGCATCAGGGGGCTCCATCATCACCGATCAGACTTTGTGCGCTACATCATCAGACCCCGCTGAGTTGACAAGTGAAACAGAAGCAAGTGACTGTGCAGGCAATGTGCCTGCTTATCAGTGGCAATCCTCTACTGATAACATCAATTTCAGTGACATATCAGGGGCAACCAGTAATACCTATGACCCTCCGTCACTCTTACAAACGACTTACTTTCGACGAAATGCAACGCTGGGAGCCAGTACGGTTTCCTCCAATACCGTGACAGTGACTATTCAGGCGACTGCTGGTGATCAGGTGACGCAGGGAGCGGGTTCATGGATTGGTTATGTCTATGATGGCACAGCTAATTTCACAACAGATTACCGGGGTGAGATTTTCGAAAGCGAGATTTTTGATGAAGAGTTTGGCGGTAGGTCAGGAACATTGAGTACCTCTGGGTGTGATGTGGACCTACAGTCTTTTAGCGTTCGGTTTTTAATGGAACGCACCTTTACCTGTGGGCTTTATACCATCACCGTGGGCGGAGATGATGCCTACAGATTGAGTCTTGATGGCGGTACTACTTACCTGATTGACGATTTTGTCAATGGCGCCTACAGAACCACAACCGAGTCTGTGGTATTGGACGGTACTTACAACATGGTATTGGACTACTATGATGATGGCGGGGAAAACAGGATTACCTATACCTTCACTTCTGGTTCAGTAAACGACGGGGGAGAAATTGCTGCTGATCAGAGTATTTGTTCCACTACAGGCTCCATAGACCCTGAGTTATTGACCAACGAGCGCGATGCCAGCTTTTGCGGGTCAACAGGAACCATCACCTATCAATGGCAGGAATCTACCGATGGGGTGAACTTTGCAGACATCTCCGGCGCCACCTCCACCACCCTCGATCCCGACCCTGTCAGTGCTACTACCTACTATCAAAGAGTGGCTACCTTAGGCGCAGATTCAGAGACTTCCAATGTGGTCACAGTGACGCTGGTGGTACCCTCAGGAGATCAGGCAACCTATGGCAGTGGGTCATGGATTGGCTATGTATATGAGGGATCAGATAACTTTGCCTCGGCAGATTACATCGGGGAGATCTTTGAAACAGAAGAATTTGATGAAGAGTTTGGAGGAGTAGATGTTACTGCTTCCACTTCCAGTTGTGACTTCAATACCACTACCTTCAGCGTGAGGTTCTTGATGAATCAGACCTTTGCAAGTGGTGATTATACCTTCAGAGTAGGTGGAGATGATGGCTACCGATTGAGTCTGGACGGTGGATCTACCTACGTCATCGATAATTACTCAGACCATGCCTATCAGACTACAGACGCAACTGTAAACCTGGATGGCAACTACAACCTGGTACTGGACTATTATGAGGGCGGTGCCGACAACAGGGTCTCGTTTGAGATCGTGTCTGTCACTTTGCCGGTAGATTTAACGCTGTTTCAGGCTGTGAAAGAAGAGGACGCAGCGGTCTTGTACTGGGAAACAGCCTCGGAACTCAATAACGATTATTTTGACATTGAGCGCAGTAAAGATGGTCGTACTTTTGAGCCAGTTGGCCGTGTCAACGGGCACGGTACAACCAGCGTAGCACAGCAGTATCAATGGAGCGACAAATCAGCTCCGTTTGGCCTGACTTATTACCGACTCAAACAGGTGGACTTCGATGGAAATTTTGAATATTCACCCATTGTCTTTGTTGAAAATACCAGTCGTGTCGCATTTGCTGTTTTCCCTAATCCATCTGCTGGTCTGTTGACGGTGCAGTTAAGTGACCAATCTGATATAGAGGAAGTTAGCTGTGAGGTGTTGGACCTTTCCGGTAAGTTGATTGTACAGAAAAAAAGTACCATTTCCAATGGTCGGTTCAATCTGAGTTTGAAGCATCTGAAAAGCGGGACGTACTATTTGCAGATGAATACAGGACGTAGTGTCATTAGGGAGCGGGTGATCATTCGATGAGCTGAGCCCTGAAATCTAGTGACTAAACACTCTAAGATTTGAAGAAACTCGTGCAGCATATTATTTTCGCTGTGCGCAATTAAGGACGATGAGATACTATCAGAAACCTTCTGCAACAGTAGTCAAAATACCGGGGCAGAAGGTTTCTTACTTACGGTCAACTACTCATACGCTAGTTGCAGTCTCCCAGATCAGTAACACTTGTTGCGTTCAAAACACAAGGAGCGCAATCAGCATCTGTCTGCCAATTTCCCGTTAGAGAGATCTCATCTCCAGCGCCAACTCCCTGCCCGAATATGCCGATGGCAATGGTACGTCCGTTGGTCGTATCAATGTAAAAGCAACCGTCAACCTCTGTTACACATCCTTGTACAGTAACAGGGCCATTGGGGCAGGAAACAAAATTCTCAATCTGCACTTGCTCTGACAGCTCTGGAGCCTCAGGCTTTTCTTCTAACACCTGCATTGCAGACATCAGCACGAACATGGCAGCTGCTGCCAGGCTCATAGTGATCATCATCTTGCTTTTCATAATCAGTTATTTGTTTTGAATTAAGTAAGAAAAAATAAAATTACTGGTAGCCTAAAAGGTGCCCGCTGAGTTCATCAGCTGATGGGCAATGTCGACTTCTACCATTTTAAAAGACGCATCATTGCAAAAAACGGTTCTTTAATCTTCCAGATACGGCTGTTTATTAGTTTAAACGGAAATAATAATATATAATTTCATATAAAATAATATAGGCGAATAATTGTTTTTAAAATGTAAAATATTTAGATGATAATTTCGTTTTGCGTGTATCTGAAAAAGTGAGTTGTGTTGGTAAATAGCTCAGTATTGGTCGTTATTCTTCATCAGTCTACCTTCATTAATCACCTGCTCTAAAGACTTGCTTCGCCTCACTTTCAACCACCTGAGGCAGCACCAATAACATCGATATCTCAAGGCCTGTTTGGAAATTCTATGGAACTGGCCCTAGATTTGGCTACTCAGTAAAACGAATCATCCTATCATTACACCCAAGGACCATATTTCCTTCAAGGAAACATTTCAGGAGTATTACAGCCCGTTGTGTAATTATGCAGCCTCCATCATTGGCGATGGCTCCGCTGCCCAGGACCTTGTGCAGCAGCTTTTTATCCAGCTCTGGGAAAAGGAGTCGTTGACCAAAGTAGCCAACCATCAGGCTTATTTGCTCCGGAGCACTAAGTTCAAGTGTATCGACTACCTGAGAGCCAATCAAAAAAGTATGGTGCCGCTGGAGGATGTGGACGTAGCCGCTTCTGAAAAAATGGAGTTGAACGAAGAAGACATTATTCCGCTGTTACATTTTTTTGCTGCCAGTCTGCCACCCAAAACCCGGCAAGTATTCCTGCTCAGCAGAGTAGATGGTTATAGCAACCAACAAATAGCCGACGAATTGAATTTGTCCATAAAAACTGTCGAGAATCAAATGACCAGAGCCCTCAAAAAACTCCGTGTTGTGCTCAAAGAACATCAATACCTGAGCTTGCTTCTTTGGATATTTAGTGATTGACAACAACCCAGCCGCTATCTTTTGTGTCTCCACAAAAGATTAACCCATCCCCACAAAAGATTCTAAAAAAATCCCAATCAAAGTAGGGGGCACCCCATCTTCTGTACGACAGTTCTATGAAAGCAAGAAAAAGTCATGGAAATGGAAGAGATTTTAGTCAGGTACTTTCAGGGTGAATGCAGCGAAGAAGAGCGGCAACAAGCGGAGGAGTTTAAACGCTCTTTTCCCAATGAGTTCACCCTATTGGAAAAACTGTGGACCAACAGGGAACGAATCTCAGTGATAGACTATGACAGTCAACAGGCCTGGGACAGTGTCTGGACAGCCATTTCAGATACACCGCAGCGTAAAACACGGTCAATGTACTATAATTTAATCTGTTGGGCTGCTGTCATTGTACTGCTCATCACGGCTACAGTGGTGATCCTTCAAAACAGTGCTGATACCATGACGGTCGTCGGGAGCGGGGGCAATACCCAGGTATCGCTGGCCGATGGTACGCTGGTTTGGCTTAATGACAATGCTACTTTGACTTATCCAAAGGAATTCACTGAGTTCAGAAAGGTAATACTGACCGGTGAGGCCTATTTTGAAGTGAAGCGAGATGTAAGCAGACCATTTATCATCGAAAGCAATCAGGTGGATGTAAAGGTGCTGGGGACCAGCTTCAATGTGCGGCTGTCTGAAAATGGTGCGCTGGTAAGCGTTACTTCCGGCCTGGTAGAAGTTCAGTTGAAGGATGGAAAAAGTAGTGGTCAGTTCGCAAAAGGAGAAGAAGCCTTCGTTGAAAAATCGACCATTGTTAAACAGGCACTGTCACCCAATTTTCAGTCCTGGCGAACAGGTGAATTCGTTTTTGAAAATACGCCGCTTCCACAAGCTATCAAGGAGCTCAAAACGTACTATAAGACCGGCCTCAACTACGCAGGAGACAGTGTAGACTGTCAGCTGACCGCGCGCATTTCCAAAATGAAGGTTGAAGAAGTGACAGAGCTCCTACAGTCGGTATGCGAATGAACCGGCCTCTCAAAACCATGCTAACAAGGCAAATACTCCAAATACAAGGGAATCTAATGATGAAACAAATGAAGAAGATACTAATACTAATGATGCTATGTTTATTCATCCAGGGTGCATGGGCACAGACCATGGATGTAGCTGAGCGCATCAGTTTGAAGGCAACTGAAATCACATTGGGAGAAACTTTCAAACAGATTGAAGAGCAAACAGATATCTCCTTTGCTTACAATAGTGCTATCCTGGATAACAAAAAATACAACTGGGATTTCAACAACAAGCCCATCAGTAAGATACTGGATGTGATCACGAGGCAATCGGGGTTGAGTTATTCGGTAAAGAGTACTTACATATTGATTAAAAAGCTTGTTCCAACGGAGGCAGCCGGGACTGAAACGCAATTCAAAGCGATCAGAGGAAGAATCGCGGATGAGGAAACCGGAGAGTTCCTGCCTTTTGCCACGATCCGGATCAAAGGTACCGGCAAAGGTGTAGTGAGTAATGAGGTAGGGGAGTTTGCGCTCAACCTGGAAGATCAATATCAGACATCCTCCATCCTTATTTCCTTTATGGGTTATTTTAACAAGGAAGTGCCTGTAGCTACTTTCGGTGAAGAGATACTGAATATTGCCCTGGAACAGAATGTCATCAACCTGGCAGAAGTGGAGGTCACACCTTTGGACCCGCTGGACATCCTTAGCGATGCAATTGACAAGGTGAAAGAGAACTATCCAACGCAACCATTTGGCTATAATGCCTACTACCGTGAGCTGGTCAAGGTAGATTCTTCTTTTGTCAAATACGCTGATGCTGCCGCTTATATCTACAATTTTGGTTACCAGCAAACAGATCCAAAACAAGACCTTCCCCGATATGGTGATTTACGTGGAGTAGTACCATTTCCCGAAGCTGAATGGCTGTTTTATGGTCAGGTACGGAGAAAACAGGTTAAAATTATTGAAGCCAGGGCCAGTGAAAATTTGCAAAAACTGAGCGCCAACTGGCACCTCAACTTTTTCGAGCAATTCAATATCTCTTATGGTATCCAGAAAACATTGGGTTCAGATTATGTCAAAACTCCCTTGCAGTTTCTGGATCGGAACAAATGGCCTTACTATGAATTCGAACTGGAAGAATACACCTACTTCAATGACAAAAGGGTTTACGCCATTAGCTTCAGACCGAAGGCCAGGAAAATCAAAAAATCACTGGTATCTGGACGTATGTACATTGACATCAACAGCAGTGCCATTGTCAGCTATGAATTTGAGGTGCCGGAGGTGTATCATAAAAAGCTCAAGAAGGACCGATGGATCAAGTTCATCGGCACGGTGCCCAAAAAATACCGAAGTGCCACCGGTGGAAGATCCATGATCAGGAGGACAATGACCGACTATAATCACCGGATCAAGGTCTCTTTTCAGGAATTTGAAGGCAAATGGTACCTGTCCAATGTGAGTAACACAGGTAGTTATCAAAACTTTGGCCCTCCCGTGGAAGACATGTGGTTTGAAACCACCCGGGAGTTGATCATCAATGAAATCCTCACCGGAGAGCAGTCACCTATTCCCAAAAACGAACTGTTTACAGAACAACTGTTTAGTTATCCAACCTCGTACTCGGCAGCATTTTGGCAGCGATACAATGCGGTACTGCCATCGGGGATATTTGCGGAAGCGCTGGAAGACTTAGAAAAAAACAAGTCGCTGGAGCAGCAGTTCAAAGACAACGTGACTAAAGACACGACCTTATTGCCTCCGGTTGCCCGGAAAATCCCTGTTACACAAACCATCCACGGTACCACGCTCACCGACGAATACCAATGGCTTCAGCAACCTTTTGAGGAAGAAGTGCAGCAGTACATCGACGCAGAAAACAACTATACGAGGAATTACATGATCCCGCTGGAGAAGAGGCGAAGGTTCCTTTACCGGGAGATGGTGGACAGGGTGAAGAAAAACGACGAAAGTGTACCTGTCAAATTAGATGACTACTATTATTATACAAGATATGTCGATAGCCTTAATTATCCCATCTATTGTCGCAAGTACCAAACGACAGACGCCCCGGAGGAGATCATTCAGGATGTCAATCAAATGGCGGAAGGGTATGAATACTATGACCTGTCACTGGGGAGTCCAAGTCCGGATCATACGATACTGCCTTTCTATGAAAACCTGACTGGCGGCTTCGAATCTACCCTGAAGTTCAAGAATCTGAGAGACCATCAATTCATTCAGGACAGCCTCCTGGAAGTCAACTCATTGGTCTGGTTTGAATCGGGTGATGCATTTCTCTACACCAGGCAAGCGCCCGAAAGTAAAAGAAGCTATCAGGTGTATCTACATCGGCTGGGTACTCAGCAATCCACTGATGAGTTGGTCTATGAGGAAAAGGATGAGACCTTTTCTGTGAGCGTAGGCCGCACCAAATCCAAAAAATATCTACTGATTTATACAGGAAGTAATGATGAGAACGAGGTTTACCTGCTGGATGCGCAATCGCCTAATATGGGTAAAAAACTGTTCCTTCCCAGAATGCAGGGGCACCAATATGGACTGACGCACGTAGGCGATGCATTCTATATCTCCAGCAACCAGGATGCGCCCAACTATCAGTTATTCACTACCTCAGACAAGAACTGGGGGCGGAAAGACTGGGACTTGCTGATACCGCATAATCCCAAACGGTTACTGGAGGGCTTTCAGGTGTTTGACAACCACATTGTGATCCTGGAAAAAGAGAATGCCCAAAACTACATGAGCATCCTTAACCTGACGACAAGGAACAAGAAGGCACTCAAGTTTGGGAATAATCCGCATGTGATCAGCCTTAGAGCCAATCCTGACCCTGGAACTGAGTCATTCAGGTTCAGTTATGAAGATCCGCTCACGCCACCAGTTGTCTATGGGTACAAGTTCGAAACCGGAGAGAAAACGGTCATCAAAGCTACCAAGGTGCAAGGGTTTTATGATGCCAAAGAATACAAGATGAAGAAGGTTTTTGCTGTTGGGCAAGATGGCGTACAGATTCCGGTGACTTTGATTTATAAAAAAGGAGCTGAAAAACCTTCCTTCAGGAAGGTCAATGGTCAAAAAACACCCAACACCAGACGATTATATCTGACGGGTTACGGCGCCTATGGTGTTGGCTCCGAGCCGTATTTTTCATACTCGCGACTCTCGCTGCTGGACAGAAATGTCATTTATGCCATCGCCCATGTGAGGGGAGGAGATGACAAAGGAGAAGCCTGGTATCAAGATGGAAAACTTTTGAATAAGAAAAACACCTTCAAGGATTTCATCAGTGTAGCCGAACACCTCATCGCTGAAGATTACATTGAAAAAGGTAGTATTGTCGCAGCAGGAGGGAGTGCCGGCGGGTTACTGGTAGGCGCAGTTGTCAATGAAAGACCCGATTTGTTCATGGCGGCTGTTTTGGATGTACCCTTCCTTGATGTCATCAACTCAATGCTGGATGAAGATTTGCCTCTTACTACCGGTGAATACAAGGAGTGGGGGAATCCCCGCGAAAAGACCTACTTTGATTACATGAAGTCTTATGCGCCCTACGAAAACATTAAAGCCCAGGACTATCCTCACATGTATTTCACCTGTGCACTCAATGACGACAATGTGCCTTACTGGGAGGCTGTCAAGACAGTCGCCAGGCTGCGGGCTACGAAAACGGACGACCGGGAGATTTTGTTGAAAGTCAACCGATCCGGTGGACACGGAGGGGGATCCCGAAGATTTGACAGCTTTGCTGATAGCTCCTCAGAATATGCATTTTTAATTGATTTGTGGTCAAGGAGAAGTAGGTCTGGCATGCAGCGACCTAATGGATTGTAGAGTGGTTTAACGAAGAAGTAGGTTTTTACTGTTGTAGGTCTGTTTTCATAGGTTTTGTAGAAAGGGACTGAATTGAAGTTTGTAGCGGCAGTAGTCAGGACACTCACGAAACAATATCGAAGCATTAAGATAACATACAGTTAATATTTATAAAAGAGCTAACGGCCTTTATAAGAGTATTTTAGGTGGTTTTGATATCTCTGGTATCGGTTTTTGTATTGTATTCAAAGTAATTTATCTTATATTTGTTACGTAAATGTTAATTATTTTAAATTAATGTTAACTGTCGTTTGAATATAAACTTTGAAACAATATGAGAAACATACAATCCAATTTTAGACACTTGTTCATCTTCCTTGGCATTACCATTGGCAGTACTGTCGAAGCCAATGCGCAAGCCACCAATCTATCTGATAACTTCGTGGTGCTGGTGACCACCTATAAGGATACCTTGTCTGGCGTGATGGAGGTAGATGTCCTGAAGGAATTACTTTTTTTGCGATCTAAGGACAAAGTCAGGGTGGTTTCGTTCAAGAGCATCAGTGCTTTGAAGGTAATGGATCATCACAGTGGCAAATACCACTCATTTCACCGTTATCATGATGTAGACAAGGGTGTAAGAGGACAATTACTGGAACAACTGGCAATCGGTGAAGTCCATTTTCTACGCAAAATGATACCGTTCACGCCTTCCAGTCAAATGTTGGAAGAACAAGGTGGTGCCACTATTTTGCGAAAACCGGTGGCAGAATACTATTTATTCAGTGAAGGAGCACTCATAAAAGTTAGAAATTTCCGTAAACAGTTGAAGCAATTGGTCAATAGTGAACAAGAGCAGCAGCAGCTAGATGAATTTGCCGCAATTAATGCGTTGGATCATACCAATCCCAGTCATCAACTTTCACTGATCATTCAGCTCAACAAAATGCGAAGTGCGTCGCTGATCGCAGGAAATTAGTCTTACCTTTTTTCGCTTTACGACTATCCTTTTTCATACCATCCTGATGAGATGGCCTACAGGGTATAAAATGGGTAGTCGGCAGTCTATTGAGACATTTTCTTCCACTCATCTAGTTGCTCCACCCGCTCAGGTAGTTTCGCTTCATACTCAGCCAGGTCCCATTTCAGGTTCCAGCCGGCAACATAGGCTTCTATTGGGCCTAGTCCCACTTCTGCTCTCCGTTGGTTGACATTGGCCGGGTCCACCATTGGCCTCACAAACATCTCACCAGTGGCTGAATCCTTTCCCAATTGACTGCCATAAATCTGCAATTCTCCTTTTCCCAACAGCACCCTGTCCTCCATCATAGCTAAACTTGTTGCCCGGGCATTTCCGGCTTTGACGGCTTGCCTTATCATGGGGAGGTACTTTTCCTGAGTTTCCTGATCGGCATGCTGAATCACAAAGAACAGTGCGGAGTTGGCCGTTTGTCCTATATCGGCTGCACCTAACCATCCATGTTTTTCAAGCACTTGCTCAACAACGATCAGGTTGCTAGCATCCGTTTCCTGGATTTTCTTCCAATGGTCCTGGAATTCATCAGACGCCACACCATGTTTTTGCACAATTGCATCAATTTGTTTTCGGTGTTTTTGGTCTTCTAAAAAGATGCTGTCCAATACTTTTCCGATGGATGCCATATCGGTGGGCAATTCATAGTTGGCATTGGCTTGCTTCACGGGATTTTGTGTGCAGCTGGCAATTAGTATGATCAGCAAAATGAAAAGACTCAGGTTTCTCATAGTTATTTGTTTTATGTGGGTTAGCCTCCGGCCACTTAATGTTGATGAAGGAGGTCATGATAGCATTAGAGACGGAGAGGGGTTGGTTTTATTGTAAAACCAGTTACTGAATGAAACCACGAAGTCGTATAGGTGAAGCCTCTAATGTTGAGGAAACCACTAACTGAAAAAGTGTGCAGTTCAAAAACATGCTTTGCGCCACCTCAAAGGCAGGCCCATGATCATCAAGTGTTTTTCAGTAGGCCCTAGATAAGTAAATACATGAGTTTTCAATCAAATAAAGAAAACCCATATTTCACTTATCCCAAAACATCGAATTCCTTACAGTCATCCAAATCTTCAGAATGATGGTCTTAGGGACAATAGCAGGAGAAAACGATGCACATCTGACAGAGTAAAACATTGGATGTTCCGCGCTAAAAGGATCAACACTATTGGATGATTGATCTATAGCAGGGATTGTCTATCTATTTTTTTGATCCAATGATACTAACCGCGTGACGCCGTAGCTGATTAACTCTTTTTTATCCAGGGTCATGGTGTCCGAAGGTAAAAATACTTTCACAAACGTGGTAGGTGAACCAGGAATTGGTATGGAATCAGCAGAAACAGCCATCTTGACTTCTAAAGGACACTGGGTTTCGTTGATAATACGCGAATAATACACTTCGATGGTCATATCCTTCAATCTGGGCCGTTGTCGGGTCGTATTATTGTTTTCTTCCCATTAGGTCAGGTTTTCCTTTAATGCCAAAGCCGATTATTTCATCCTGTGTATTCAGGAAAAATTCCCATTCTACGCCTTGATTGGCAAAGTAGAAGGTAGTATCCGATGACGGGATCAATTCTTCTCTGTCTGGAATTGGATCAGGTCGAAGGTACAACCTGTCATTTTCCAAGGTAATGTGAAGCAATCCGAAATTTTCAGTGAGGTATTGACCAACGTATTTCTGCAGTAGAATAGGATCAATTTTATGTATTATCCTATTTTTGGGTATTTCATACTCTTTTCCTTCCCAGATATTCCTGATCATTCCATAGACTGATTGCCAATTATGACCCGAGAAATTATGGATGTAAATAAGCGTGCCTCTGTCATCAATAAAACGCTGTAAGCTGGCACGTACATTTTGGTCTTCACCGATACTATAGACCTCAGTTTTGTTTTTATGATTACTTATTCTCCACCCAAACCCATAATTACTTTCTGAGCCATCGGGTAAAGTAGTAGGTTCATTCATTTCGCGAACTAAGGCATTTGGAAACAGTAAGTCTGTATAAAGCACCTGATCGAAGAGGAACAAATCCTGGGCGGTTGAGAAGATTTCGCCTTCTTCCAAGGTTTTTGCCCCAACTTATTAGCCATGGAGATACTACAAGACAATTAA
>ERZ1740068.165-NODE-165-length-41146-cov-26.476260_pt1 | contig 41146 bp, 29 predicted proteins | sample MGYA00581735_ERZ1740068 | MGnify/ENA primary metagenome ERZ1740068 (study PRJEB43018, sample SAMN04849740) | marine metagenome | isolation source: floating plastic debris | place: Pacific Ocean | collected 2008-08-30 | study: EMG produced TPA metagenomics...
ACTGGTGGCCTACACATCGCTCTAACGCTCTTCACTAAGTCGGATTTGGTATCAGACGCTTCCGATTGGGCGACGAACCAATTGAGGATACAACTGCCAAGGCCTTGCCGTTGATGGGCGGGGTGTAGCGCGATGGCATTGATAAAGATCGATTGCTGTGATGACGTCCAGCACCACCAGCCGATCGGTCGGTCACACTCGCAGAGTACGCGACGATTTGCGGGCACACTAAAGTTCTTTGCGAAGTTCTGCTGTTGCCAAACGTCCTCCCAGTCCCAGATGCGATCGACATAATCAGACATTGCAGCCTTGTGAATCGCGAAGAGCGCGTCGACATCTCCCATCGTGGCGTCTCGGAACTGGTAAGGCTTTGGCAATTGCACGATAGCAACTCTCCGGTCTACAACTTGGCCTCGATCGAGTTAATGAAAGGTTCGGGGTTCTCCAGCTTGTCTAGAATTGCTGGACTCGGTAAACAATCACCATCCACAAATTTCATCAACTCAGGGAGAGCCTCACAAAACAGTAGGTCGAGTGCGAGCCTATCTTTCCCGTAAAGCCCACGGTGGATAATATTGGCAGAAAATATCAAAATATCTCCTTTATTCAGCGGAAGAGCCAGACCCGTCGAAAGATCGTGATATTTTTTCTTACCCGATCGCTCTAGCCGAACATCGAGTTCCTCCTTTGAGTCCCAGCGTTTGTGCGTGCCGGGAATCAGCTCTATACCGGGCTCGTCGGCGAGCGGTATTCGTACATGTACAACCTCTGGCCCCGCTAAAGCCTGCTGCTGTTGCGCCAGAGAGAGATGATACTGCGGATCTCTGTGCCAGTAATTCTTTTGCTGAGAGTCAACGGGATTGAAGAATAACTGAGTATTCATAAATGCAGGCTTCTCAAAAGGCAGCCTGGATAAAATATCAGCTATCTTCTTTGATGTAATAAATTGAAATAGTGAAATTCTATCTGCCTCGCAAAGGTATTTCGCTCCAGTTAGAAATGCAGAATTCACTCTCCCTGAAGATATTGCTTGAGGATTTGCTCGCCTCCAAGACGAATGAAAATTCCAAACAACTGAAGTGACGGCCTCTAGCTCTTTTGCCGTGAAGAAATTGCGAGTCCGAATAAATCCCTGCGTTTGATATCGATCCAAATTTATTCCTCGATCGCGACAAATCGATCGCGCTCATGCCCCAAAAGTCACCATAGGCCAGCGATCGCCATCAGACTGCGAAGTCGCTCGCCAAGCCGACGATCGCCGATAGCCTTTATGGCATCTATGACATTCGGTTCGCTCGTTCGACGATCGCCAGCTGCTCCAGGGCCATGCCTTGCTTTCGCAAAATATCCACAATCAAATCGGTTTTACCATCGATATAACGGTCAATGTCGTTGGGGAATTGGCGGGCTAGCTGTTTCTTAAGATTGCCATATTCCCGGACTGCTTGAGGGTGGGCGCGCAGGTAGTCTCGCACGGCTAAATGGTTCGCTAAGGCCGGACTGCCTTGGGGGCAAACGTAAAGATGGTGGTCGGGCAGTCCGTCAGGAGTTTTAAACGCCTCTCGTCCTGCAATCCCTAAATTTCCCCGATGAACGTAGCCCAATGCAGACAACTGCTCGATCGCGATGGGAATCTCTCGTTCGGACGGAACGATCGCACTCAGGTCGACGATCGGCTTGGCCGCCAAGCCCGGCACGCTGGTACTGCCGACGTGCTCGATCGCGAGAGCGACATCACGAATAACTGGCCACAAGCGAGCGTGCAACTGCTGAAAAATTGTAGGCCAGTTGGGATCGTAATCGACAACAATAATGGGGCGCATAAATACCTAGGTTTCAAGAGGCAGATGCACGGCGAAATATTGCTCGATATCACGCTTGCCAGGTCTTATTTTGAGCGTTCGTCGAGATCTTTTCTGCGATCGCTTTTGCCCGTCGTTCGTGAGTCATCGCGCTTTTAGCCGCTCGTATATGTTCTTCGGCTTCCCTCCGGGCTCTCTCAGTCAGAAACTCCCACAGAGCGAGAATATCTTTATTCTCTGGAAAGATATTCTCCCCCAACCCGCGATCGCCTCGTCAATAAACTGCTCGGCTTCAGCGACCCGAGTCAAGGGACGCCACACCATATACTTCGACACTGCCGGGTCTTGGCCATAGGTGTCGAAGATCGTGCCTGCGTCTGCTGGAGCGGGTTTGCGGAGCAGAAGTCGAGCCGTTTGGATCGTTTGGGGGAGCATGTTCGATCGATTCCAGATATGCTCGCGAGTGGTGATTCACTGAATCAAAATATCATCGATATTGATCCGCACACTGTAGATCGACTGCCTAGATCGAGACCGCGATCTCGTCCGTTCGCTGACTCGATGCCGTTAATGCCGAACAGGGTGTCGATATTGAGTTGGGAGCGCCGGTTCTTGCAACAGCAAAAGGCTGCGGCACTGCTTGGGAAGAACTGTCCGCGATGTCGGCAGTGTCGAGATTCCCGAGACGCCCACCAACGTAGCTAAATCTCAGGCTAAAGCCCAAAATCCATACTCACAGAGAAGTTCAAGCGCGTTTGTTCGACTATGCGCTGCGCCAGATATCGCAAATTATTTGTCTTCGAGAGTGCTCGACCGAGTCTTTGAGATACCAGGGCAAACGCATACTCCCGACTTTCCATGTCAAAGGCAGTCAGTCGAAGGCTGAGCGGAGTCGTTCGCGAAGCGTCGGCCTCGCCGATAGCCTGGGTACTTTCGTGAAAAGTGACCGCACTATCTGCTTCGCAGAGGCTACGCCAACGACTACGCTCAGTACTCGAAGTATCGCTTTAGAGTCATCGAAATTTAGTATGCGTTTGCCCTGTTTTTGTCCCCAGTGAGATTTGTCGCCGTACAGAATTACGTTAGAGTGGACTGATTTGATTGCTCGTCAGTCAAAATTCAGAAGTCATGAAGTGCCCGAACCCAGCTCTATGTTGTCTATCCCAACCCGAAAAACTGTCAGATTATTATGGGTCGCGACGATTACGATTAATCTGCTTGGGTTATTGCGTGCAATTTTTAAATATGCTTTAGACTTTGAGTATGGGTATGAACTTCTAGATATATTCGATCTAAACGAAGAAAAAAATATTCCCGCTTGGTACTCTGCCTCGATCCTATTGCTTTGTGGCGTAATTCTTTATTTTATTAGCCTAAATAAACAACAGTCCCGAGACAAGTATTGTCGTCACTGGCTGTGGCTGGGGTTTATTTTCTTCTATCTCTCTATGGATGAGGCAATTAGTATCCACGAGGATATTAAACTGCATTTCTTTGGCAAGGAACATATCTTTTATGATGATTCCTGGGTTCTTGTCTATGGAATTTTGGTGGCAATATTTGTATTTAGCTATCGGCGTTTTTTGCGACATTTGCCAGTGGCAACAAGAAGGATGTTTATCGTGTCGGGCTGCATTTATGTCTCTGGCACGATAGGAATGGAAGTCGTCGGTTCGTTTACTCAAGAGTTTTACGGTAAGGGCAGTATCGTTCACGCGATGGCGACGACTATTGAAGAATGTTTAGAAATGGTTGGCATCGTAGTTTTCTTCAATACTTTGCTGTCTTACGCTTCTATTCCTGACTCTTTAGTCTCCAAAGGGGAATGATTCCAGGAAAATATCAGAACCGCACGCGGGCTTCAGTTCTAAGCCGCTTTATGTGAACTGAGTGCCCGCGAGAACGGTAGTGGGCTAGAACGTCACTGAGAACGAACCCCGCACGGTAAACGGATCGCCGGGATAGATGCCCCGGAAGCGTCCGCCCTGCGCTGACTCGATGTAGTCGATATCGAACAGGTTGTCGATATTGAGCTGGAAGTTCCAGTTGTCACGGCGGTAGAAGGCCGCAGCGCTAGTGAGTAAGTAGCTATCAGCCTTGTAGGTGTTCGCTGGGTCTCCGATGCGCTCGCCGACGTAATTAAGCCCGAGCCCGAAGCCCAGACCTTCTAGATCGCCCGACTGGATGCGGTAGGTCGTCCAGAGGCTGGCCATATGTTCCGGGATACCGGCGATTTGGTTGCCTTCCTCGAAGGTGTTGTCTTCGGTGATTTCGGCGTCGAGGTAGGTGTAGGAGGCGATGATGTTCCAGCCCGGTAGGATCTCGCCGTTGATGTCGAACTCAATACCGCGACTTTGCTGTTCGCCTGTAGCGATCGAGGCTTGGAGTAACGGATCGTTGGGGTCGGCGGTGGCGACGTTCTGGCGGGTGATGTCAAAGTACGACAGCGTGGCCGCGAGGCGATCGGGAATAATATCGGCCTTAACGCCTATCTCGAAGCCCTCGCCTGTCTCCGATTCGAGGAAATCGCCGTTGATGTCGGTCGCAGAGCTGGGATTAAACGATTGGGCGTAGCTGCCGTAGAGCGAGATGGTGTCGGTGGGCTGGTAGACGATACCGACACGTGGCGTCACGGCGTCGTCGTACTGCTCGGACTCGCTTTCGTCGAGAATAGAGCCATCGGAGGTAAACCGAGTTGTGCTGGTCGATTCAGCGTCAACGGCGTCGTAGCGCAGTCCGGCCAGCACGATGAGATCGTCTGTCAGATACATCTGATTCTGCAGATAGACCCCGATGCGATCGGCACGCTCGTCGTTAATAAGTCGGTTCGGCGCATCATCGAGGCTCGGCTTGGTGAAGCTAAAGTCCGGATCGAAGACATTAATGGTGCTGAAGAATTGTGGGCCGACTCGTGGATCGAAGGCACCGCGACCGCCACCGAGGTCTTCTTCGCGGGAGAGATCGACGCCAAACAGCAGGTTGTGTTCGATCGAGCCGGTGTCAAAACTCCCTCGGATGTTGGTGTACAAGCTGTAGTTATCGCGCTCGTTCTCCTGGGATGCCAAGATTCGGGTCAGATTGCCGGTCGACTCGTCAAATGCTAGAGGAACGCCGACGAGGTCGTAGATATAGTTGTCGGAGACATACTGAAACTCGTTGCGTATCGTCCAGTCTTCACTGAGGTCGTGCTCGAAGGTATAGCCGAGGCTCAGATAGTCCTTCTCCAGTGCGTCGTCGGGGTTGCTGACATAGACGCGATCTAAAGGAATATCGATGATGCGGTTACCAAAGGCCAAGAGTCCGAAGTCCGATGGGTTGTCTTCGCGTACGTACTCCGCACCGAAAGTGAGGCGAGTGCGATCGTTGATGTCCCAGGCAATGGTGGGCGCGATAAAGCCGCGATCGAAGTCATCATCGAAATCTCGGAACGTGCCCTCGTGGCGGTAGAGCATATTAAGCCGATAACGCACGCTCGCGTCTTCGGTTAGAGGGCCAGAAATATCGATACTGGGACTGTAAAGCTCATAGCTTCCGGCCTGGAGCTGGATGTTGTAGTAGGGCTCGAATGTGGGCTGTTCGGTGACGAGGTTAATCACACCACCGGGGTCAGCCTGACCGTAAAGCACCGAAGCGGGGCCTTTGAGTACCTCGATGCGCTCGAGGTTGGCCACCTCTGGCGAAACCGCGTTACCACCGCCGTTGTAGACCCGGAAGCCGTTGCGCAACACCGGCGAGCCGAAGGTACCAAAGCCGCGAATCGAAAACTGCGTGCCGCGTCCGTCGTCGTTGCCCTGGTAGGTAACGCCCGAGACGTTATCGAGCACGTCTTCGATGCCGATCGCCTGCTCGTCTTCGATTAGCTGACGGGGAATCACCTGAATCGACTGGGGAACATCGCTCAGCGGGCTATCGGTACGGGTTGCGGTGGTGGCGTTGGGGACGATGTAGTCGTTTTCGTTTTCGCCCGTGATGCCGATTTGGATCGCGTCGTCATCGCCGTCTGCCCGTGCGATACCCGGTGTGATTCCCAGCGTTAAACCAGCGGCATCGCTGCCGATCGTCACTTCCGGCGCGGCGTTGCTGCCCGTGATCGAGATGCGGACGACACCGCCATCGAGTTCGCTGGCCTGCACCAGGACGATGTCATCCGCCGGGTTGAATTCGAGCACCTCGCCGCCAGCGAGAGACGCGCCGGAAATCTCCAGAATAAAGGCGTTTCCGGAGGTGCTGGTGACGGGTGCGGTTAGCCCGCCGCCTGCGGTTTCGACCCGCACCTGCAGGTTCGCGCCGTCGGTGTCGAACTCAATGGCGGTAATTTCCACCGGTGTTGCCTGCGCCACCGTTTCGGCGGTGCTCTCAGTAAATGGCGCGAGCATCTCGGAGATCTCCGCCAGCTCGATTGCGTCCTGGGCTGATGCCGCGCTCGCGCACTGCAACACCAATAGCGGCGCGAGTGCCGCCCGCCCACCAACCAAGAGCCACCGCCCGAATCGATTCTGCTCACAAGGACGTTGCCCGACTCGATCGCGATTGAAATTACTCGCCATAGCGCTCCACTAGCCTCACGTGACTTCTCAAACGCCGCAGGCTCGCGGCTTTGATTGAGAAAAATTGTTAAGAAGTAGGCTATGGGAGTTCGCCAACGCGAACTAGAGATTTTGGGCGCTTAACGCATTTTTCCCGGATCGCGTCACTGTTCGTGCGCTGCCTGCGGCAAGTGTATGGCCTTGACTGTCACTAGGAGATCGCAATCGCGCACTCTAATTCTCTCCGCTCCTGCGATCGAGATTCTGTTGAGTCCCCGATCGCTCTCGACCCGGACGCACCCAGGCAATATCGCGCTCGGAGTCGCGCGTCATTTGGGCGTCGCGCTCTGCATCGCTGGTGAAGCCGCCTCGGGTTGGGAAGCCCGCGCTATTGTTCCTCGGCCGATCGAACATGTGATAGACCACAACCGCTTCAGTTTTGCCGGATAGATAGACCTGCGCCATTGTGTCTGAACCACGCGCATCGCCGACGACGAATGCATCGCCATTGGCCAACGCCCGATCGATTGTCGATCGGTAGTGTGTCTCAAACTCCTCAGGCGTTAGGGAGAGATGGCCGCTGATGAAATGCACGATCTGTTCTGCCATTGTTCGCCAACTTCTCTTTCGCTACATCAAAATCAAAACCAGCGTGCCGCCCAGGATAAGCAGCGTCCCGACGACCACGGACAGCGTCAGCGGCTCGCCGAGGAACGCGACCGACAGCACCAGCACTAGGATCGCGCTCGACTTGTCGAGCGGAGCGACCAGCGAAGCGGGGCCGAGCTGTAGCGCCCGGAAATAGCACAGCCACGACAGCCCCGTGGCAATTCCCGACAGCACCAGAAACGTCCAGGTTTTGGTAGAGAGCGTCCAGAGCTGGGCGAGCTGGCCGTCGCGCGCGGCGATCGCCCAAGCGATCGCGAGGATAACCACCGTCCGAATCGCGGTGGCGAGATTCGAGCTGACCCCGGCGATGCCGACCTTGGCAAAAATTGCGGTCAAGGCTGCAAACAGTGCCGACAGCAGCGCAAAGACCCACCACAAGTTTTCAGACTCTTCGAGGCTCATACAAATTCAAAGGCTGGCGCGACTCAGGCGGAGATTCGTCAGGAGCAGAGCGGCCCGAGTTGTTGAGACGAAACCTGTGACTCGACAACTCGGAACAAATCTATCATCCATGACGCGGACTCACGAACCAGCCTGCCTGCAATCAACCCGTGTTGCGCATGCCCGCCGCAATCCCGTTCAGCGTCAGCATCGCGCCGCGCAGCAGCTCGCCTTTGCTGTAGCGCGACTGAATCACGCCGGGAGTGGTGTTCGTGCTGTGGCGGCGCAGGCGCTTGAGCAGCGCCACTTGCAGCAGGCCCAGAGGCACGATCGTCGAGTTGCGCAGCTCCACCGATCGCTGCAACGCGACGTCGCCGTCGAGCAGGCGCATGTGGCCGGACACCTGCGACACCAGCTTGCAAGTGCGGCGATACTCCTCAGAAATTTGCTCGAATAGGGCCTGGAAGCGAGCGAGATCTTCTGGGTTGGCCAGCTCGCGCATATAGTGCTCGGCGATTTGCAGATCGACCTTCGCCAGCGTCATCTCCACCTTGGAAATCACCATTTTGAAAAACGGCCACTTTAAGTAGAAGTAGCGCATCAGTTGCAGGTGGTCTTCCGGCTTCTCGTCGAGGAAGCCCTGAATTGCCGAGCCGACGCCGTACCAGGCGGGCAACAGGAAGCGGCTTTGCGTCCAGCTGAACACCCAGGGGATTGCTCGCAGGCTGTCGATATCGCGCGTGCCTTTTTTGCGGCGCGCCGGGCGCGACGAGATCTGGAGCTGGCCGATCTCGGCGACGGGCGTGATTTGCAAGAAGAAGTCGATGAAGTCCGGCTGCTCGTAGATCAAGGCGCGATAGTGCGATCGCGACTTCATCGCCAGCTCTTCCATAACTTCGTTCCAGGGGTCGATCGTATCGAAGCGCGTGCCGAGCAGGCTGGACTGGATCACCGCTGAGGAGACTGTTTCCAGGTGGTAGATCGCCAGATCGGGCAGGCTGTACTTCGACGCTAGCACTTCGCCCTGCTCGGTGATTTTGATGCGCCCGTCGATCGTGTCGCCCGGCTGCGCCAGGATCGCCTCGTAAGCAGGGCCACCGCCACGACCGACCGAGCCGCCTCGACCGTGGAAGATGCGCAGCTTGACGCCAAAGGGATCGGCCACTTTTTGCAGCGCTTTCTGGGCTTTGTGAATTTCCCAGTTGCTGCTCAAGAAGCCCGAATCCTTGTTGCTGTCCGAGTAGCCCAGCATGATTTCCTGGAGCGCCACATCAGTCAGCTCGCGCAGATGGCCACCGTCGAGCATCGATCGATACAGCGGCAAATCGAACAGATCCTGCATCACGCCAGGGGCGCGCTTCAAGTCTTCGACCGTCTCGAACAGGGGCACGACGCGCAGCGTTCCGGTTCCGGTGGCCGGGTCGTAGAGTCCGGCTTCTTTGGCCAGCAGCAGCACCTCCAGCAGGTCGCTGGCCTCCTGGCTCATGCTGATGATGTAGGTCTGGCACAGCTCGACGCCGAACTCCTGCTGGAGCAGGCGGACGATGCGGAAGGTTTCGATCGTCTCGCGCGCCACGTCCGAGAACGGCATCTCGGTGGGGATGAGCGGGCGGCGGGTTTTGAGTTCGCCGGTCAGCCACTCGACGCGCTCCGCCTCGTCCATATCGTTGTAGGGCTTCGGCAACACCTGTAAGTAGTCGGCAATCTCGGAAATCGTGTCCGAGTGGCGCGACGACTCTTGGCGAATATCCAAGTGCGCCAGGTTGAAGCCGAAGATCTCGACTTGGCAGATCAGCGTTTCCAATTCGCTACAGGTCAGGCCGGTTGCGGCCAGGTTGCGCTGGATCAGTGTCAGCTCGCTAAAGAACTCCTGCACGGAGCTGTAGATCGGGATGCTCTGGCGATCGGGGACGTGCTGCTTCCAGTCGTCGGCGTTAAACAGCGCGCGGTTGCGATCGCGGGTATTCTCCAGGCGCTTTTTAACGTAGGCCAGCTTAAGGCGATAGGGCTCTTGGCGATAGCGGATTGCCAGCTCGTCGTAGACCTCGCTCATGACGAGACGGTCTTGCTCGACGGACTCGAGCAGCTCGGGCAGCACCTCGCTCCAGTGCAGCGACAGGCTCAGCGACTCGGTGAGGTTGTCGACGGCGGCGATGTACTTCTCGAGTACCAAATCGCGCTGGTAGCAGGCGGTGCGCCAGGTGACTTGGGGTGTGACCGACGGGTTGCCGTCGCGATCGGAGCCAACCCAAGACCCGAAGCTACAGAAATTGAAGCTGGGCGGGTGCAGGTCGGGGAATTCGGCCTTGAGGTTGCGGTTGAGGCGCTGGTAAAGCTTTGGCAGCGCGTCGAACAGCACCTCTTTGAAGTAGTGCAGCGCGTACTCGACTTCGTCGATCACCTTCGGCTTGAATTGGTGCAGCTCGTCGGTGCGCCACCAGAGGCGAATTTCTTCGGTGAGCTGCTCGATCGCCATATCCGACTCGAGCGACGACTGCTTGCTCAGGGCGGACATGCTGTCTTCGATGCGATCGAGCTGACGCAGGATCTTGGCGATGCTGCGCTGCTTGGCGCGGATCGTCCGACGCACGATCTCGGTGGGGTGCGCCGTAAAGACGAGGCGAATATCGAGGTGATCGAGCAGGTCTTGGATCAAACGCGGCGGCACGTTCAGGGTCTTCAGCGTCGGGAAGAGCGAGCCGAAGGTCGTCTGGACGGGGCGCGCGTCGGCGGTGGTCTGCTCGTCATCGGGAGCCGGTGCCCCTTCCGCATCGGCCTCGACGGGCGAGATCGAGTCTTCCGTGAACTTCAGACGGGCGTGGACGCTGGCCGTGCGCTGGTCTTGCTGCTCGTAGTGTTGCTCGACGATATTGATCAGCTGGAAGTAGAGCGCGAAGGCGCGCGCGGCCTGAATCGCTTCGTTGAGTTCGAGTCTTTCGATCGTCTCGATCGCCGGAGACTGGCGTAGGTCGGCGGCCTGTCCGCTCGTAGTTTCGCTGGCGTGAAGCTGTTTGAGCAAGTCGACGAGCTGCTGGCCGCATTCCTGGCGGAGTACCGACTCCCACAGTTCTTCGACGAGCTTGATACGGTAGCGCAACCGCAGTTCAGAGGAGGAAGCTTCGGCAGGGACAAGCGTCCGTTCGGTGGTCTCTAGTCGTGGACTCATTGTGCGTCTCGAGGTGAAGTTAGGCGGAGGAGTGATGGTTCGGTTGACAGGTGGAAGCTGGGTCGAATGGAGTCGAACGAAGCGAAAAAAATGGCGCACCGAAGGTTAGCTTGCCGCTGGCAGCACTGCGCTCGCAGGCATGACAACAAGACCTCGAAAGGCGATCGCTGCCGAGGTCAGAACGCAAACGGGCATCGCGGGGTACGACGCTCGGAGTGGCTCGTCCATACTGGCGGCGAGGTGAGGCGCAACTCTGTAGCTGGCTTTACCGTTTAATCTCCCGTCTGGGGCACTGCGGGCCTCGGGGCTTCAATATCTAGGGTTCGTTAGCGTCCGACGCGGACGGTTGTAGGTCGCTGTCTCGAGTCGTGGCGTCGAGTAAGGGCAGACGATCGCCCCGCAAGGTCTCTTCGCTGGCATCTCCCAGCATACGGACGGCGCGCTCGATCGCCCGACCGCACCACAACCCGGTAAGCACCGAGCCTGCCGAGATGCCCAGCAATACGCGATTCGGAGTCAGGGACATAGGCGTAACGTAAAAGAAAACGGTGGAGCGGACGGGCGTCTGGCCGCTGGGAAACGCGGCAGTCTCGACACTTTGGTTATCGTACGCACGAACCAATATAGCGGTCTGGTTGACGATGCCAAAGCAATGATGTCAAAGCATTGCGCGGGTGGTCTCAAACTTGCCGCGAACTTGCCCCGAAGTCATCCCGACGTCGCCTCAACCTGCTTGGCAGGATTGCACGAACACGCACGAAGAAGCTACATGCTGAAAGGCGATCGCGGCGAGACCGCAACGCGGGTTGGGGGGATTGGGCCGGGACTTTTGGCGAGACTCGTGTAGAGATCGCATAGAACTTCGGTAGGACTTCGATGGAACTTTTGCGGAACTTTAGAGCGCGGCATCGCGCGGAAGCCTGACACGATGCCGGGATGCAGCTTAAAATTGACGCAACTTTTGGAACTTCTCGGCAAGCAGGACGGTTAATTGGTGGTGGTGAATTTGTGGTGAATGCAGAGCGTCTCTTGAATCGCGAATCCGATCTGGCCTACGACTTGCAGGATTGGGCCGCCCAGACGGTCGCCGATCCCGGCATTCGCGCGATCGCACGGCAACGCGACCGCACTCTCTGCGTTTGGTGCGAAGGTTCGCCCTGTCCGGACGCAGCGCGGATGACGGCGGCATTCTCCGAAGCGATTTACCAACGAAGTCACGCCCTGCCCGCCAGCGCGGCGGACGTTTCGCGCCTCGTGCTCTACGGTCGCAGCGGTCTCTCGCCCGACGGCGACCCGGATTCGGGCACGCCGCCGGAGTGGACGGTGCGCCTCGAAATTCAGCCCCATCAGATCCGCCCGACCCAAGTGCCTGCTGCCCCGCCCCGCGATCTGGTTGAAGCGATCGAAACGCGGCTGGCGGCCCTCGGTCAGTCCGTCGATCGCCTGAATATTTCGATTCGCGACCTGGAGCCCGAACGCGGCGAAGCCACCGACCGGCGGCTGTGGATCCTTTGCGAAGCCGACTACACGCCCGATGCCGCCCAGCTCGCCCGTCCGATCGCCACCGAGCTGCGCGATCTCAACCTCGAAGGCTTCCGCGATGCCGTCCTAATCGCCCAAGTCAGCGGCGAAACCGAGCCGGAGTGGATGCTGCGCATCGACCTGACGCCGCCGGAGCAGACGATCCGACGCTGGGCTCAGTGGGGCGATGTCGCCGCGATCGCCTATCGCCTCGAGCGTCAGCTTGTTCCCATCGGCCTTCAAGTTTCGGCGATGCTGCGCGATTCGACGCTGCACGTGGTCTGCAGCCCCCAATCCGAAGGCGCGATCGACCCGGCCAGCTTCCCAGCTCGCGAAGACGTCGTCGCCCACCTCGAGTCTGCCCTGGCCGATCTGTCGCCGCGCGGCATTCTCGGTGCAACGGTCTACGGCGTCGAGATCCCCTACGAAGCGACATTTCCCACTCCGAGCGCGCCCCAGTGGGTGACCTGGCTCGATCTGCCCGCCAAGCAATATCCCAGCCTAGAGATCTCGGCACTGGAGCTGGCGCGGGCAGGCAACCTAGAGGCGATCGCCTTTTCGCTCGATCGACTGCTCAACCCCAACCTGCGCGACAAGCTCGCCACCGGCGGCCAACACGTCGATCTGCGCCGCCAACACGACCTGCTTTACGTCGCGGTTGAAGCGCCGATGACCCCCGACAGCGATCGCACCCACGCGATCGTCTCGAAGTTCTTCGAGCAAATCGAAACCCGCGACTTTAGCGGCGTACGGCTCTACGGACGGCGTAGCGGTCAGCGCCAGCCCGATTGGGATCGCAGCATCGAGCTAGCTCCCAGTCTCGCGCCCGAGCCGGAAGCTCCCGACGCCAGCATCGTGGACGAGAGCGCCGACGCCGTCGAACCGACTTCGCGCTTCACCACGCCGTTCGTCACCACTCGCCCCGTCCGCCCGAGTCCGCTCGCCGGTTTGCGTCGGCTGTTTTGCTCCACGGGGCTGTTTGCCGATCGTCCCAGTACGCCCAGCTTCGAGCCCGCGCGCCGTCCAGCTGCCAACTTCAGCACGGCGCTAGTGTGGGGCGCAGTCGGCGCGGTCTTGACCGTCCAGGCCGACTGGATCGCCAGCGAAATCCTCGGACGGCAGGCCGCCCGCGAGGCGATCGCCCGTGGCGACATTGCCGCCGAAATCGACCCTAACGCGCCCGACCTCAACCTGACCTTGAGCGAGCGCCGCGCCTTGGAAACCGAGCTTCAGGTGCAGGCCGAAAACGACAACGCGCCGCTGCCCCAACTCGACGCCGCCAGCGACGAAGCAGGCGCGTTCGACAGTCGCCAATTTATCGATCGCACCGCCAACCGACCGCTGAGCGCCGCCGACCTGACCCCCGCCGATCGCCTCGACAGCAACGCGATCGAAACCGAATTTCCGACGCTCAACAGCGAGCAAATGGATCGCCAGATCGCGCTCTACGCCCAGTACATTGCCGACTACGGCGTGCCCGACGTGCTGATCGTCGGCAGCTCGCGGGCGCTGCGCGGCATCGATCCCGGCGCGCTCGAAGCAGCACTCGCCGAGGTCGGCTACCGCGACCTGCGCGCCTTCAACCTCGGGATCAACGGCGCGACTGCCCAGGTGGTCGAGATGCTGCTGACCCAGGTGCTGGCCGCCGACCAACTGCCGCCCCTGATCGTTTGGGCCGACGGCGCGCGCGCCCTCAACAGCGGTCGCGAGGATCGCACCTTCGAGGCGATCGCCAGTTCTCCAGGCTACGCGCAGATCCGCGACGGTTTCCGCCCGATCGAAAGCGATGCGATCGCTGCCACCGACGCCGTCGATCGCCCCTCGTTCTTCGAGGCGTTCCACCAGCGCTACCGCGACCTGGACGACAGACTGACGCGCGGCTTTGCCGACCACTCCGCCACCTACGCCCAGCGCGATCGCCTCCAGGAAAACCTGCGCGACGCAGCAGTTTCAGTCCTGACCCCAGACGCCGATCGGCCCGCCAGCGTTGCCGACGCCTCCACCAATAGCAGCCGCGAGCTGGGCAACGCCGCCCTCTACAGCAACGGCTTCCTGGCCTTCGCCGATCGCTTCACCCCTGCCACCTACTACGAAAACTTCACCCGTGTCGCGGGCAGCTACGACTCCGACTATCGCTCGTTCCAGCTCCGGGGCATCCAGTCGATTTCGCTAACCAATATCGCCGACACCCTGCGATCGCGCCAGATCGAGCTGGTCTTCGTCAATCTGCCGCTCACCCAGGCGTACCTCGACGACACGCGCCGCAACTACGAGCGCCAGTTCAGCAGCTACATGCTGCAAATGTCAAAGACCCTCGACTTCGCCTTCCGCGACTTCGCCAAGCTCTGGCCGGAGGAAAACGAACTCTTCTCTGACCCGAGCCACCTAAACCGCTACGGTGCGCAGGTCATTGCCGAGCGTCTGGCCCAGAGCCCGATGATTCCCTGGGAAATTTTGACCGATGACGGGTCAATGCCGTCCACCCAGTCGCAGCGCTAACGGCTTCTAGCCCTCGACCCCAATGTTAGGCCGCACCTATGATCGCTCTGCTGCTGGCAGCTCCGCCTCGTCTGTGGGCGGAGCCTCGCTCTCGCCAGTGAGGCACAGCGGAATAACGATTTCAAACTCCGTGCCGTATCCCGACTCCGAACGACACACCAAGCGGCCCCGGTGTTTCTCAGTGACGATGTGGTGCGAAATTGATAGTCCCAAACCCGTCCCTTTTCCGATCGGCTTTGTGGTGAAGAAGGGATCGAAAATTTTCTCTCTCACCTCTGCGGGAATTCCAGATCCATTGTCTCGCACTCGAATTATGGCCTGGTCTGCAATGACAGCCGTGTAGATCTCGACTTTGAGCATCCCGTCCTCAATGCGGGCAGTAGCGCTCTCCAAAGCGTCGATTGCATTGCCAATTAGATTGACAAACACCTGGTTAAGCTGGCTGGGGTAGCACTCGACCAGCGGTAGTTCACCATACTTTTTAACAATGCGAATCTCTGGCCGGTCGCTAGTGGCTTTCAGTCGATGACGCAAAATCACAAGAGTACTGTCGATACCTTCATGCAGGTTTACCGCCTTGATTGCAGATTCATCGAGTCGGGAAAAATTCCGCAGCGATGACACCAGCTCTCGAATACGATTGGTTCCCATTCGCATCGAGCCGAGCGTCTTTTCAAGGTCTTCTTGGAGGAAGTCGAGTTCGATTTCTTCCGATCGTTCTTGAATCTCTGGGTGGGGTTCGGGATAGTAAACTCGGTAAAGTTGCAGGTACTCCAGCAGTTCTTTAACGTACTCTGAAACGTGGCTTGTATTGCTGTGAATAAAGCCGACGGGATTGTTGATTTCGTGGGCGACGCCTGCCACCATCTGCCCCAGACTCGTCATCTTTTCGTTGTGAACCACTTGGGACTGCGCCTGCTGGAGCTTCCGGGTCGTATCGTCCACGGCCCGCTCTAACCGTGCGAGAAAGCCACTTATCTCTGAGGCCATCGACTGCATCGTTGCTGCGAGCAGGCCGATCTCATCAGTGGAACGAATATCGATATCAGATGGAAAATTCCGTGCGGAGAGCTGCTGGGCGTATTCGGTAAGCTGCACGAGCGGTTGAGTGATTTGACGAATTAGTAAGTAGCTGGCGATCGCGCTTAGGGCAAACAACACGAGAATCAAAGCCAGCTGCTGGACGATCGCCTCCCGGATATGGGCGACAACCTCACTCTTGTCGATGCCCACATGGGCGTGACCGCCAACCCCCAGCAGAATTGGAGACGAGATATCGATAAACTGTCCGACGCCCTCAATTTCCAACTCTCGAACGACGGTTCCGGTCGTCTCGCTGTTGGTAAGTGCCCGAATCTCAGTGGGAATAGTCGGCACGAACGTGTGGGCGATGATGTTGCGGTCGGCGTCGATCGCAAACACGTAAGACACGCCCTCGATCGCCAGAAACTCGTCAATTGCATTCTGTGTTGTTTCTGGCGGACTGCTCTCCAGCAAGAACTGACTGGTATAGACAATGCTAGAGACAATTGCCTTACCCTTACTGAGGCGCTCCGCCATCAGCTTGCGGTAGATATTCCAGGCAGAAAACGCAGATGTGCCCAGCGCCACTAGCCCGAATATGACAATCTGGCCGATCAAGATCTTTCGGAAAAGGGACGGTCGTCTCATTCAGCCCAGGCCTCCCAGTCGTGTAACGGGACGAACCTTCCATTTTCAACGGTCGTGTAGTACACCGTATTGAGTGCCTGCCGGTCGTCGGCATTGAAAGAGATGGGCGTACCGATGCCGAGATCGAAATCTTTTAGACTCTCGGCGGCTTCTACCAATGCTTCACGATGGTACTTTCCGTCCTTTGTTTCAGTATTTTTTAGGATCTCTACCAGCAGTTTCGCGTTCAAAAAACCTTCAAAGCTCGTGTGACTGTACCGAGGTGAGCGATAACCTTCAAACTCAAACCCTTGAGGAGGCTCCGGATTGTAACGATCGATCGCGTTGCGATACTCTCGAACGGCGGGAAGCGAAAGATCCTTATAGCTCGGCACCACCTCGGAACTAACCAAGTTGAAATCATAGTCCCGCCCCGTTTCGCGACTCTCCTGACTAAGGATAGAGAGCAGGTTTGGCGTGTTCACAAAAGAGACGATCGAGATGGGCACATCCCAATCTGCATCGCGTGCGTCGCGAATAAAAGCAGCACTGGCCTTATCGCTTCCAACGACAATCACAGCATCGGGCTCGACTGCGCGGAGCAACTCAACCTGTTCGCTTAGATCTGTATCGTAGTCCGCCCCGCGCCGATATGTCGCCTCCTCGAGGATATCAAGCCCGTACTTTTCTAAACCGCGCTGTACCCCATTCCAGCCGCTGCGGCCATAGGCATCAGCTTGGTAGAAAATCGCAATCTTCTTGCGGTTAGTGGCAACAAACTTATCGACTAATCCCTCCGTTTCGCGATCGTAGGAAGCCCTGAGGTTGAAGACGCGATCGCGATATGGGAACTGCCGCTGGGGCTGTGCGCCGGTATGGGGAAAAAAGAGCTGGATATCGAGATCCCTATAGTGATTGAGCAGGGGCAACATGCGCGTCACCGTCGGCGTTCCCACGTAGTTGAAGAGAAGAAGCGCATCTTCTTCAACCAGGCGAATCGTATTTTGGATCGTCTTGGCGGGATCGTAGCTGTCGTCATAAGTGCGAATTTCGATCCGCTTGCCGTTGACACCACCGCTGCGGTTAACGCTCTCAAAGTAAGCCATCGAGCCCCTGTAGAGTTCGACACTCGGAGTACGAGCCGTGCCTTTGAAGTTCGCAGAGGTGCCAACGACAATCGCATCAGTGGCAGCAGTGGCCACGGCATCACTGAGTTGGCGTGACTCGGCATGTAGTGGAGACGGCGAAACGACCGGAGGCTGTGCTTTCTTCCAGGAGAGAGCGATCGCGCAAAGACTAGCCACAATCGAGAACAGTAAAAATTTATACCGACGGGCGAGGTGTTTTGTAGTCACAAGACTTTAAAATCTTTACTTTTCTATTATATAAAGATCGCAAAAGTTACTTTACTTAGTCTAGAGCGAGACAAGCATGCCTAAGCTTTTTGCAAGAACTCATCCGGCACGCGAACCACGCAAATCTCACCGAAAGAGTTCACATCAACAGGCGGCGATCGGGGAGCCAGCGCCGCGAATCGCACAGCGCCACGAATCGCTCCTACGTGAAAATCGCGAATCATTAGACCTCTTGCATGAATCGAAAAGGTCAGGTTTCGAGCACTGAGCGGAGTCGAAGTGCGGCCACTTTTCGCGATAGCACCCAGGCTTCGACTCCGCTCAGCCTGCGAGACATCCCATTCTGACTGTCCAATTTTTTTTGTGCAAAAGGTCTATTGAATTTTCATTAAGTTCAGGGAGCTTATGCCGATCGCCCAAGGCATCGAAGCCTTATCTCAGGATTCTGTCGCGTCGCCAGAGTTAAAGGCTGCGGTAGCACCAATGCTCGTATGCGCCTTCACGGCGCTCTCTATCCGATCGGCAACTGTCCCGGACACACAGCGTAAAGATACTCGCAGCCCGATCGCAGCGAACCGCGCCGGTAAGCCGCCTCGCTTGGCGCGCCCCAGCCTAGCTGCAGCACGATCTGCAAAAATCGCTGCCCCTCCGACATCCACATATCCGCCCACTCCGCCCGTCGCTCGATCGCAGTCACCGCCTGGCGTTCTAGCGATTCGTAGGTTTTGCCGCCGTTGAGTCCCAGGTATAAATCCATTCCCTCCGTCACTCCCAGCCAAAAGTTGAGTACGGAGAGCTTCGCGTCGTGCAGCACCGGTAAATCGCGATCGAGCGCCACCAGCCGGTCGTGGATGCGAGGAAACTGTAGCGATCGCCCGCCTGCCGTCAGCTCGCACCAAACGATGCCCGACACGTCGCGATCGCGCTGGTAGTTATGGACTTGCTTGCAAAAGTCCTGAAACGCCGCGAACTTTTGCATTGGCGACGGATCGAGCCAGCGATCGACTGCCGCATTGCCGATAAACGGCGAAGCGTTGAGATTGAGGCGATCGCCACGCAAACACGCTTCGCGCTCCGTCGCCAGAATCTCGATTAAATCTTCGGTCGAGTACGCCCCTGGAGTCATGGAAAATCCTGAAAATAAGCGGCGACGGGGAACGATCTAAGGATGAATTTGCCCGAGGATAACTCGCAGGCGATCGTAGTCATCCTTGAGCAGCAACCCCAGCGTGCGCCCCGCCTGTACCAGCCAGTCGCGATCGGCCTTGCGAATGCGGTATACCTCCCGAATCGCCGCCGCCGTCAGCGCTTCAACGGGCGCACCGTTCACGGCCAGCAGCGTCCGCAAAAAGTCGAACCCTTCGCAGAAGCGTGCCACCTCGTCCGGCGCGCAGTAGTACACCGCCTGGTGGATCTGCGGCGGGCGCGGCGGTAGGTACTGATAAACCTCACCGGCATTAAAAGCCGTATTTTCACCGGCGGTAAAGCCGACGATCGCCGCGCGAAACTCCGTTTTCAGCATCGCGAAAATCTGCGGCTGCTCTTCGCGGAGTTTGTCGAGCGACATCCCCAGAGCCTGCGCCCGGTGAACCGAGTCGATCGGTGCGGTCGTCGCGTGATAGACCACGGCGTAAATTTCGTTGCCGGTTTCCTCGTCGCGCGATCGCACCCAGCTCCCAAAGGCGGGCATTGGCGGAAAAGCTAAGTCCTCCGGCTCCAGACACTGCGCCAGAAACTCGGTCGTTGAAGACTCGATCGCCTCGGCAAATTGTGCCGGGTCGCGATCGCCCGTCTCGAACAGTGGCAGTTGTAAGCGCATCGCTCCTCCGCCGGGTTAGTGTTACTACTTCTTACGTCCGGCCTTCGCATCCACGGACTCGATCTCCGTCAGCAGGAAGGTGACGGAGTGATCCCAATTGCCGCCCTCGAATAGCACGGCGGCTTTCCCGTCGGAGACACGCTGCACGAGCCCCTGGAACTGGTAATAGGTATCGTCGGGGTTGGTGACTTTGACAGCGGAACCGGGCAGAATCATGGTGTTTTGGGAGCGTTTTGGGTGGAATGAGCCGCAGGCGAGCGCTGCGGAATTTAAGCTCATGGTAACGCTGGATTGGCTTGCGTGCTGTCGCAGACTCATCACGACGTACCTTTAAAGCCCACGCCGATATCGAGTTCTTTGGTTGCGGTGGGGCGCGGCTGGCGCGATCGACGCTGTACGTCGATTTGGGTGCAGACGATCCCGATAACAATAACCGCACCGCCAATATATTGCGCGGTGGTCGGCGCTTCGCCCAGGAGCAGGAACGCTGCCAGGACTCCGGCGATCGGGGCAAAAGAGCTGGCGAGCGATACCTCCGACGCTACCGACACCTTCAGGCCAGTGAACCAGCAGAGCTGACCGCCGACGATCACCAGCCCGCCATACACCAGCATCCACTGCCAGAGGAACGGCGAAAACACGTCCATAAAGTGTCCGGGCTCGAATAGTATCAGCACGACGACGAAGAAGACCGCAGCGCCGATCATCGTCCGCACGATCGCGAAGATGCCGATCGGTACGTTTTTCAGCGCCGTCCGCGTAAAGATAGTCGAGATAGCGGCAACGATCGCGCCGCTGAGCGCGTAGATTTCACCGCGCCCCACCATCAGTCCACCGGTTGCCGCCATCGCGCTATCGCCAGACGGCAGCAGAACCGTCAGTGCCACGCCGAAAAACGAGATCGCCGACCCGACCAGCGTCAATGCGCCAACTCGATCGCCCAAGAACGCGATCGACAGGATCAGCGCCAGCGGCGGCTCGATGCGCCCGAGCAGCACAACGTTATTGACGGTGGTCAAATCGAGCGCCATAAAGACCAGCGCAGGAGCCAGTGCCCCGGACAGTAGCGCCACGACGAGCAGTGCGCCCCAGTCGAGCTTCGTCAGTTTGGCGAAAGTGGTGCGGTTGAGCTGCGATCGGTAAACGCTCGACAGAACCATCAGGACGACGAGGTTGCCGACGAAGAGGACATTACAGAAGGAAATGGGGTTGCGTCCGTCGATCGGGTTTTCTGCACCGATGTCAGTGAGGATGCGGACGATCGTGTTGGAGGCCGCGAAGATAATGACAGCGGCGAGGAGGTAGGCTCGACCGGGGATGCGATTGCGAAGTGCGGTCAGGTTGGAAAGCACGCAGTTACCTCAATTCGGCGTCTACTCTTATACGAGTGAATGGTAAGCACAGATGAATATTGGTATTCGCCCTGTCCTGACAAAACTTAAGATTCACATCCTCATCAACCCGTTCCATCCAGGCTTGGTATCCCAGGAGGAAAGCCTGCACCAATCGGGCCTGACTCACGTCTGGGCTAACCCCATCATGGGCCGCGATCTCGCACAGCCCTGGCCGCGACCCGTTCCGGCAAACGCCAGCGCTCGCGAAGCGATGTCCAGCACCGATCGCGACCGCTTTAATTCCATACCCGGCATATCAAATCTGTCTGACATCCTCGACGACGGCAGAAACAGCGGTGCTCGTTGCTTCGGGGCAACGGGACAGTGCAGTCGAAACGCTCTAGAACTGGATCGATAGCGACCCGATCGCCGTAAACCCTTCGCCGGGATAGATCTCCTGAAAGCGCGTCCCCGCGACGCTTTCGATGTAGTCAATATCGAAGATATTGCTGAAATTCAGCATCGCCTGCCAGTTGTCCGACTCGTAGCCGATAACGGCATTGGTTAGGAAATAATCATCGACGCTAAAGCTGTTCTCCAGATCGCCAAAGCGATCGCCCACGTAGTTAAACCCAACCCCCAGCAGCAGCCCCTCCAAAGTGCCCGACTGGAACTGGTAGGTCGTCCAAAGGTTCGCGACGCTTTCCGGCGCGCTAAATAGCTCGTTGCCCTGGTTCGGGTCGTCGTCGTCCACCAGCTCGGTATCGAGATAGGCGTAGTTAGCAACGATATTCCACCCCGGCAGAATTTCTCCGATGATGTCCAGCTCGATGCCGCGACTACGCTGCTTGCCGCCCGCCACGAAAAACAGCACATTGTCCGGATCGACGATCGCGACGTTGTCTTTCTCTAGGTCGAACAGCGCTAGGTTGATTAGCAAATTGTCATCCAGCAGCTCCAGCCGCGCCCCCACCTCGAACTGCTCGCCGCGCTCGGCTTCGAGGAAGTTGCCATCTACCGTCGTGCTGTTGTTGGGCGCGAAGGAGCGGCTGTAGCTGGCGTAGAGCGACAGGTCGTCGGATGGCTGATAAACAATGCCCGCGCGGGGCGTCACGTCCGACTCCTCCCGATCGGTTTCCGTCGTGCCGGACAAGACGTTAAAGTCGTTGTTCTCTTGGTAGACGGTGTCGAAGCGCAGACCTGCGAGCAGAATCAGGTTATCCGCTAGCTTCACCTGGTCTTGGATGTAGATTCCCAGGCCATCCGTGCGCCCGCTGCCGTCGAATACCACTGGCAGATCGTCGAAGTCGCTATTGTCGATATCGGGTAGCGTGCTGTAATCGGGATTAAAGAAATTGAGCGCATCCGGATCGCCGATCGGCGGAAATTCGGCGCGAATTTCATTGCCGCGATTCCAATACTGGAAGAAGTCAACGCCAGCTAGCAGCGTATGCTCGATCGCGCCGGTGTTAAACTCGCCCACCACGTTGGTTTGCAGTTCCAGGGCGCTGGACAACTGGGATAGACGACCGGAGAAAATAAATGAGTCGCCGGTGTCCGGGTCGATAACAAACGGAATCGCACCAAAGCTCACGAGCGTTCCCGCCAGGTTGGTCAGGATTGTGCTGTCGTAGCGGCTGTAGTGCAGGGAGTTACGCAGCTTCCAGCGATCGTCGAAGCGGTGCTCGAGGCGGTAGCCGAGGCGCAGTGCTTCGGAGGTGGAGAGGTCGTTGGGGTTAGAGAGAGCCCGATCGAGCGGCACATCGATAACCTCATCCTGGCCGTCCAGCACGAAGAGGCCGAAGTCATTGGGGCGACGATCGTCGCGGTATTCCAGCTCTAGGGTGAGGTCGGTGTCGTCGTCGATATCGATCGCCACCACCGGCGCGATAAAGAAGCGCTCCACCGGATCGTTATAGTCGCGGTAGTACTCCTCGGTGCGATAGAGCGCGTTGACGCGGTAGCGCACGCTGCCATCGCGGGTCAGGGGGCCGGTAAAGTCCAGGTTGGGTTCGAGGAATTCGCGATTTCCCGCCCGAAAGCCCACTTCATAGCGCGGCACACCCAGGGGCTGCTCGCTCACCAGGTTGACGACGCCACCGGGCTCGACAACGCCAAACAGAATCGAGGCAGGCCCTTTGAGCACCTCGATTTGCTCGATATTGGCCAGCTCCTGAAAGCCGATATTCCCCGTCGCGCCGTTGGTGAGCCGTATCCCGTCGCGCAACACCGAAGAGCTGCTAAATCCCCGGATATTAAACCGCTGACCGCGCGGCTCGTTCTCGCTGGAGACGACGCCGCTCGCGTTGCGCAGCGCTTGGTTGAGCCGTACCGCGCCCTGGTCTTCAAACACCTGGCGGGGAATCACCTGGATCGACTGGGGAATATCGCGCAGGGGCGTATCGATGCGGGTGGCGGTGGTGGCATCGGGCACGAAGTAGTCGTCGTCTTCGCCGGTGATGCTGAGCTGGATGGCGTCGTCGGTGTCGCCACTGCCCGGTTCGCCGAGCGTGACGCTGAGGGAAAGACCCGTGCCGTCGGCGATCGCCTCGGCCACCGGTGGTGCATCCGCGCCGGTGATGGAAATCTGGACGCGATCGCCCTCTAGCGCCGACACCTGGATCAGCGCGATGCCCTCGATCGGCTCAAACGTATCGAAGTCCGAGAATTCCGATTCCGACAGTATGGCGTTGGGAACCTCTAAAATCAGCGCGTTGCCCGCGGTTCGCGAGGCATCCGGCCCGGCCAGCGTGCCCCCGGCGGTTTCGACACGGATCTCCAGCCCAGTTTCGGTTTCGTCGATCGTCAGACCGGTAATCGTGGCGGTTTGGCTGGCCTGCGCCAGCTGCGCTTCGCCGGAGACCGGTTCGGCGGGCAGAGCGCGGGCGACGTCTGGCCCCAGCAGTGCCCCGCCAAAACTCAGCAGCGCCAGCAGGTTTAGGGTCGATATCGTAGATTTCACAAACATTCCTCACAGATACGAGATTGGTTGGCGATTGCCGAGAGATCGCCTTAAAATTCCACCGAAACGCTGCCGATAACCGTAAACGGATCGCCCGGAATCGCCCCGCGCCGATCGACGCTGCTGGCGTAGTAGTCCACATCGAACAGGTTGCGGATATTCAGCCCCAAACGAAGGTTGTCGCGACGATAGAAAATTGCGGCGTCGGTGCGGAGATAGTCATCCAGCGTGAAGGTGTTGGCTGCATCCCCCGCGCGATCGCCGACGAAGAAGAGACCGAGGCCAAACCCCAGCCCCGCCAGATCGCCGGACTGGATCTCGTAGGTCGTCCAGAGATTCGCCGACGTATCCGGCACGTTGCGGATATCGCCGCCTTCAGCGACCGCGTCGCTCTCCTCGATCTCCGAGTCCAGCAGGCTAAACCCAGCTAATACATTCCAGCCAGGCAAAATCTCGCCCGTCACTTCCAGCTCGAGACCCTGGCTCACTTGACGGCCGATCGGCACGACAAAGCCCGGATTGTTCGGGTCGCTTTCCGCCACGTTGGTTTGGGTGATATCGAACAGCGCCAGATTGGCCGACAGCCGCCCGTCGAATAGCTCGGCCTTGGCTCCGATCTCGAACTGCTCGCCGCGCTCTGGCTCCAGGAAGTCGCCATCGACGGTCGTGGAGGTGAGGGTATTGGGCTGAAACGACTGGCTGTAGCTACCGTAGAGCGATAGTTCCTCGATCGGCTGGTAGACCACGCCCAGGCGCGGCGTAAAGGCCGTTTCTGACTGAGTCTCGACCGGCCCATCACCATCTCCCAGCAGCGGTGCGGACTGGCCTTCCTGCTCGAAGAAGTCCACGCGACCGCCGAGGAGGAGATTCCATTCTGGCGATAGCTCCACCCGATCTTGGAGCACCAACCCCAGGCGTCTGAGCTCGCTATTAAAGTCAGCGCGGCGAATGTTTAGCGGCAGTGACGGACGCTCCACTTCACCGATCGTGGGATCGAATAGATTTTGTGGCGTGGCTACAGCGTTGGTCGTGAGTGTTTCCGACTCTGCCGAAAATAGATCGACCGCCACCAGCAGCGTATGCTCGATCGAGCCGGTGGTAAATTCACCTTGAACTTCCGTTTGCAGATCGTAAGTGGTGGCCTCACTATCGTTCGAGACAAAGGCACGGCTAAAGTCACCATTTGGCTGAAGCACGCGTAGCGCCTCGGCACGATAGCTCAAGAAGTTGTTATGGACGTAGCGAAAGCGGTTACGCAGCTCCCAATTTTGGCTGAGTTGATGCTCCAAGCGGTAGCCCAGGCTGAGCTGCGTCACTTCCGCGAAGTCGCCCGGTTCGCCCAAGATCGTGTCGGTGTCGATATCGGCGATTTCATCGCCGACTGGCAGGATGCCGCGATCGAACGGGCGGCGATCGTCGAGATATTCCAGCTCCAGCGTCACTTCAGTGCGATCGCCAATATCGAAGGCAATAACGGGGGCGATAAAGTAGCGCTCCACGTCGGTGTCGAAGTCGCGGTAGCCATCGGAGCTTTCATAGGCGGCATTGAACCGATAGCGCACGTCGCCGTCCGTGGTAAACGGCCCGGTAATATCGACGGTCGGACGGTAGAGCCCGTAGCCGCCTACTTGCATTGCCGTCTCTAGGCCGAATTCGCGCTGGGGTCGCTCCGTAACCAGGTTGACGACGCCACCGGGTTCCACGTTGCCAAACAGAATCGCCGCTGGGCCTTTGAGCACCTCGACGCGATCGATGTTGGCGGTTTCGCGGAAGCTGGAGACGATCGTGCCGGTGCGAAATCCGTCGCGCAGGATTGTTGACTGCTCGAAGCCGCGAATGGTGAAGACTTCGTCTGTGTTGCCGAAGGTGTTGCCCTGAATCACTCCTGGTGAATTGCGCAGCACCTCGTCAAGGCGAAAAGCCTGCTGTTCTTCGATAATTTCCTGCGGAATCACCTGAATCGACTGCGGCACTTCGTTGATAGGTGTATCAGTGCGCGTGGCCGTGGTGGCAATGGTGTCGTCTTCGCCGGTGATGCTCAGGCTAAGCGCATCGTCGTCGCTGCCGTCCACCGTGGCGACACCGGGCGCGATGCCGAGGGTCAAGCTCGTGTCGGTTTCCGTCGTGACGATCGCGGGTGGCGCATCCGTACCGGTGACAGATATCCGCACGCCATCAGTGGTTTCAGCGACGTCGATTAGGGCAATGCCCTCGGCGGGGTCGAACGATTGGAACGGCTCGGACAGCGTGACATTGGGAATGTCGATTGCGACGGCGTTGCCCAGCGTCCGCGTGTCGTAGGCCGTCAGCACAGCGTCGGTTTCGACGATTAGCTCGATGCCTGCCTCTACCGATTCCACCCGAATCTCGGTGATGGCGATATCCCGAACGCGGGTCTGGGCGAGGCGATCGGCACTTTCTCCCGGCAAGACGCTCGCCATTGCGGACGCTGCGGCAAACAGCGCCGGACTCAGGCAGCACAGACCTAAATTCAGCCAAGACGGTTGCATAACAAGCTCTCCACACCATATGGCTCGCAAGCGCCGAGGCGACTTTGCGAACTTACCGTGCGGGATACTATACAGGCTTATTGAGATTCCTTCCTGTTTGTCGCGTTAGAATTACAGGCGATCGCGTAAGCGAAGAGCCGGGAGTTGTTTTATTCGCCACTGGTGCGATCGGCCTCGCAATCGCATGAGCCAAACCTACGAGCTTTGCCCGCAGTCAGTTGAGACGGTGACGATCGCCGCACTGTCCGCCCGAGATTTTTCAAACGCTTTCTGAGATTTATTAGAACCATGTCCAAGTCGAAATACCGCACCATCACGGTCAAACGCTCTGAGAAAATCACGCCGAATATGCAGCGGGTGGCCTTCTCCGGCGACGATCTCGCCGACTTCCCCGCAGATTACGAAGGCGGCTACGTACGGCTGTATTTTTCCGATCGCGGTGAGGCGATCGCGGAGGAATCTCAACTGCAAGCCAGCTCGAACTTCCCGCGCGTTTATACGGTGCGAGGCTTCGATCGCGCGGCTAGCGAACTGACGATCGACTTTTCCCTACACGGCAAGAAAAACGGCCCCGGTGCGACTTGGGCAAATGCTTCCAAACCCGGCGAACGCATTCTGATGGCTGGCCCCGGTATGAGCAAGCGGGTCAACAATCAAGCAGATTGGTTCTTGTTCGTGGGGGATATGGCAGGGCTGCCCGCACTATCGAGCAGCCTGGAGCAGTTGCCGGACACGGCGCGGGGCTATGCCGCGATCGAGGTGATGAGCGAAGCCGATCGGCAGGAATTGAAAGTGCCCGCTGGGATTGACGTAAAGTGGATCGTCAACGATCGACCGGGCGAAAACACCGATGTCTTGACGAACGAAATCAAGTCAATTAACTGGGATTCCGGCAAGCCATTTATTTGGGTGGCCTGCGAATTTAACAGCATGAAAAAGGTGCGGCAGTACCTTAATGACGAACGCAACGTCGATCGCGACAATCTCTATATCAGCAGCTACTGGAAGTTCGGTCGCACCGATGAGGAACACCGCATCGATAAACGTCAGGACGCCAACGTACCGTTCCCGCTCAAGATGATTTGGGGCATCCAGGCGCAGTGCAAGAAATTGGGCTGGTTCTAGCGCGATCGGCGAGAGCGGTGAGGTTAGAACTGCAGTTGATAGCGCAAGCTAATCGTTCGACCCGGAGCCGCCGCGCGGCGTGACTCCACGGGGAGCGTGTTCAGAACCTGGGATGAAGTCGGTAAATACTGTTCGTTGAGCAGGTTGCTAATCCCCAGGGTGAGCTGCCCGTCGCCGAGCTGGAGGCGACTGAGGAAATCGAGGGTGATATAGCCATCGATCGGCGTGATGTCGACGCCTTCATCAAACGAGCGATCGCGATCGCCCACCGCCAACAGCTCCAGGCGATTCGTCCAGGTGGGCGTGGTGTCGTTTTCGACGTAAAGGCCGAGCTTAAAGGGCTTGACGTCGAGGATGCTGGCGGCCTGGTAGTCGCCGTCGTTGTCAAAGTCATCGTCGCCTTCGTTCCAGCTAAACAAACCACCCAAGCGCCAGGCATCGTCCGGCTGCCAGTCGATCGTGGCCTCGACGCCGTAGTTGCGCTGCGGCGCGCGCAATAGCTGAGCGCGGCCGTCGGGATCGAGGGACAAACGAATCCCTAAGTCCGACTCGTTGTAGAACCCCGAGAGCGACGCCTGAACGCGATCGAACTCCAGGCGCACCCCGATTTCGTAGTTGTCCACCTTTTGGGGCTCGAGTTGCAGGTCGCTGCTGATATCAAATCCTGGCTCGGAGTTCAGGACGCTACTCACGTCGGGAATTGAAAAACCCTGGGCGAAGCTGGCAAACAGCCCGACTTCCGGCGCGGGACGGTAGACCAGACCCGCGTTAAAGGCCACGTCGTCGAAGCTGTTCGAGCCGCCGTCGCGATCGCGCGGCAGGTTCGCGGTCGTGACAAATGCCAGACGGTAATCTTCGACTTCTACGTTGATATTTTCGTAGCGCAGACCGCCGCTAATCTCGAGCTGTTCTGTTATCTCCCAACTCCCCTGAGCAAATAGCCCCAAGCTTTCCACATCATAGGGGCCGCCCTGGGTGAGGCTGTCATCGACGATATTAAATTCGCGGTTATTGTCGAAATCGTCGTTGTCCGCCACGCGCACCGGCTGGTCGTTTTCTTCGTTGGTGTAGTCAACGCCCCACACCAGATTCACGTACTCGTCCAGCGGCGTGTCCATTTGCAGGCGACCGCCCCACTCGGTAGAGTCCAAACCCGTTTGCCACACATCGGGGAACGGCTCAAACAGCGGACTGCCGTTGAGCAAGCTCGGTCGCAGATCGGTCAGGCGCTGCACCAGCTCGCGATCGCGAAAATACGCTTGAAAGTCGAGCTGAGAATTAAGGATGTCGCGATGGCGGTAGGTCAGATTGAGGACGTGATTGGTTTGGTGCGGCTCGTCTTCGTAATCGATGTCGCCAATCCGAATCGTGCGCCCCTTTTGCAAGCCGGAGATGAACGTCACGCTCTCGTCTGGCAGGAACTCGGTGTCGAGACTGTCACGATAGAAGCTGTAGCTTAGCTCCAGGCGCTGCTCTTCATCGAAGTCGTAGCCCAGCTTGGCGAGCAGGCCGAAGCGATCGGTATCGCTCGTGGTGGTGGGAATAATGCGATCGCCCTCGGCGTCGTAGCGGCTATTACTGGCATCGAAGGACAGCGAAAACAGCGCGTCCACTGGGCCGTCGGTTCCCGAGGAGCTGAGCGAGCCGCTATAGAAGTGGCTATCACCGTCCGAAGACGTGAGGCTGGTACCGATGCCTGCCGTCAGCTCGAATTGGGAGCCGTCTTCTGCTGGCGCTTGAGTGATGATATTGACCACGCCGCCCGTGCCGCCATCGCCGAATACCGCGCTCGGCCCGCGCAGGATCTCGATGCGCTCGATTAGCGCCGGGTCGATAACGCGCAGGTCGGCGGCGTTGCTGTTGCTGTTAGGGGTTTGGGGTACGCCGTCGATGAGCACGACGATCGGGCGGCCGCGCAGCTCCAGTTGGCTGGTGGAGTTGTTAAAGCTCGGTGGCGAAAGTCCCGGTACGAGCCGACCGAGAATATCGGCCAGACTGTTGGTAAAGCTGAGCTGGTCTTGAATCTGTTCGCGATCGATGACGGCGATCGATCGCGGCACGTCCAGCACTTCTTCTGCGGTGCGCGTTGCGGTGACGACCAGCTGTAGCGCGTCGGCATCGTCAGCGCTGGCGTCGGCAGTACCGAGCGTTGCCAACAGCACCAGGCCGCTGTCGCTCTCGGTGGTGTCGATTGTCGGCGGCGCGTCGGTTCCGGTGATGGCGATCTGCACACCGCCACCAGCGATCGCGCTCACCTGAACCAAGGCAATTCCCTCGGCGGGGGCGAACTGCTCTGCGGCGGCTGCGTCCGCGAGATCCAGCGCGGCGTCGGGGATCGTGACGATCGTGGCATTTCCTGAAACCCTCGTTTCGCTTGCGGCCAAAGGCCGATCGGCGATCGCGGTGATGCTGACGCCGGACTCGGTCGATCGCACCCGAACATCGGTGATGGCGATCGTCTCGCCCATACTGACGATCGATTCGCGAGGCGGACGATCGACACTGACAGCCAGGGCGGGAGGAGCGACCAAAATCAGGCTGGCCAAAATACTGTAGCTGACGAGCGAAAGCGGAGCAGTCATAGTTCGAGCCTCACGCAAAAATCTCACACAACAAGCAAAGCCGCCGGATCGGTCGATCGCAGCGGCAACACTCGGACTCAAAATCACTCGACGCAGAGCACCTGCTAGAGCATTCCGACGCAGAGCGTCGGAACGATGCCTTTCTTGTCTTTTCTGCTTGCAGCTCTCTGAGTTCGAGGGGGCGCGCGTTTACGCAAAGGTAAACGAGCTGGCGGTCAGCGTCGAGGCTCCGACGCCGTTAACGAGGCCGAGGAACTGATTGCTGGCTGTGACTTTAATCGCCGTGGCACTCCCGGACGTACCGTTGATACTCAGCGTGATGTCCTCCAGGGTCAGCTCGCTAAAGCTGCCGACACCGCTGACGCGGATCGAGTCCTGCTGGCTGGCGGTGAAGTCGAGAATTACGTCGGCTTGGTCTGCGGTGGCTGCGGTGGCGTTGGTGGTCAAGACGAACGTATCGGCGTCCGCGCCGCCGGTCAGGAAGTCGCGACCGCGATCGCCGCTCAGCGTGTCGTTGCCCGCATCGCCCTGGAGAATATCGTCGTCCGCGCCGCCGTTAAGGACGTCGTTGCCCGCGCCGCCGACGACCGAGTCGTTGCCCGCATTGCCGTTGAGCAGGTCGTTACCGTCGCCGCCGTTAATGACATCCGATCCCTGGCCGCCCGCTGCAACGTCAGCTCCGCCTTTGAGGTCGAAAGTGTCGCTACCCTGGTTACCGATAAACGGCACGTCGTTGGCATCGGTTCCCGTAAAGGTGTCATTGCCGCCGAGACCGACGATCCAGCGGGCGGTGTCGCTCAGCGTACCGTCGCCGCCGATGCCCGGTTGCAGGTCGGTCAGGACTTCCGACACCGAGGTTGGCGACGCGAAGTCAATTGCGTCGTTACCGCTCGAGAGGGTGGTGAAATTGAAGTCATTTAGGGGTTGGCTGGCGTCGTTTGCGCCCGCGCTGCCATTTTCGCCCTTGTTGTAGCGCAGGTAGCTGGAGGTGTCGGCGGCGGCACTGCTCGAATCGGCAGTCAGCGCCGGGGTCGCCTGCGCGATCGTCGTCGAGCCCGACGAGCCCGCACTTCCAGTCAGTACGGCGTCAATTTGTGCGTTACCTGCGTCGGTACCGATAAGGGCCGAGTTGCCCAGCAAACCGCCCAATTCGGCGGAGATAAGCAGGTCGCCGCCCGTGATGGTTAGCGACGTGTCCGCGATCGAGGTTGCCGAGTTTGCAATATCGAACAGTGGCGCGTTGGCCAGCAGCGTGTCCTGCACGAAGAAGCCGTTTGCGCCAGTTGTGGCGTTAACGCGCGCGGCGTTAAAGCCGATCGAAAAGTTACCAACAGTCAGCGTGTTGTTAAACGTAATCGAGCCCGTGTGCTCGATCGTACCGCTCTGCACTGCTCCGCTATTGACGGTCAGCGAGCTCGCTTCGGTAATGTCGAAAGCGATATCGAAACCACCAGACGCTGCTGTGCCCGTACTGTCATTGCTGGTTGCGGTTAAGCCCGCTGCGGCAAGCGCTGCTGGATCTAGTACGAGGCTAGTGGAACCGTCGAATACTGTCGTCATTTTGATAGGTACTCCTCAAAACGATCGCCGATCGAAATCTTTTTCAATCGGCAGGGAAAATCTTTGTAAAAATCTTTATCATAAAAGGCGAACAATGCCTAAAATCAGTGTAGAAGAAGGGGCGGCAAATGTACACTTCCAGGTGGTATTCGCACTGACGCTTTTATACAAATGACTTATTTTTTCAATAAGCAATTCTTCTAGATTTAGTTGCTATATTTAGGGCTGTAGAAGCTGTCTGTTTCCCTGTATTGGGATAAACAACTATTCGGTGCTGGGACAAAAGTCGTAGAGCGTGACGAAGCTCAGTACGGTGAAGGGCAAAATCGAGACAGAGGCGACGGAGAAAATCCAAGCACAGCCGAAACCAGCTCTTTTCCCTTCGACCATGCACCGCTCGCGCGGCTTCTTCTGGCGCAGCCAGCGCACATTGCCCAGGTGGAAGGCGGTGGCAAGCAGTGCCATCAGCTTGTTGAGCTCGCGAGAGTCTCGGAAGTGAGTCTCCTCGCACTTGAAGCTTCCGACCTTGAGGGCGGCGAAGAGAGTTTCGATACCCCAGCAATGGCCGTAATCCCTCAGCGCCGTCTGGGGTCGAGAGTCGGCGCTGAGGATGAGTCGTTCCGTCGGCCAGACAAATGGCGAGAGGAAATTTCATCAATTTCTCCCTCGAGTCAGCCAAGCGCAAGCCTATTTCTCACGTGAGTTCGGGATAAGGAATCGGCTGAAAGTCTCGAAAAACCGTTGTTTTTGGCGCAGTGGCTAGAGCAACGGTGTGCCGTCGGTCTAGCAATCGGCTCGATTTGCACGAAATTCGGGCAATCAGCCAGAATCTAGGAGCTTTGCATCGACCAGAATGCTCTGCATACCCTTATTTGAGCGGATTTTCTTATCCCGAACTCACGTTATTTCTCGCACGCTCGAGCTGCATTCCGGCTCCTCCCTATCCCGGAGCGTGACAAAGGAGGGACAAACCGTGACACTCGAGTACCGGTGGTTTCTCTGGCGCGATCGTCCTGACGAACACCGCCAGAGAAACCACCGGTGTCGTCGCTAGAGGAATGCCGTAGCTCTAGGAAGCGATCGCCAAAACGGTCTCGACGTTTTCCACAGGTCTCAGATTTAAATTACGAGTGTCGAACACCCTGCCCGATCGGCACGCAGAGCGGCGTTCCCGTCACCGGGTCGGGGATAATCCGGCTGTCGAGGCCAAAGACCTCGGACACGAGTGCTTCGGTGACGACTTCTTGCGGGCGACCTTGGGCAATAACGGTTCCGTCGCGCAGGGCAATGAGCTGGTGGCTGTAGCGGCAGGCGAGGTTGAGGTCGTGCAGCACCATGACGATCGTGCGATCGCTTTCATGATTGAGCTGGTAGAGCAGGTCTAGCACTTCAATTTGGTGCGCCAGGTCGAGATACGTGGTGGGTTCGTCGAGCAGCAGAGTTTGGGCATTCTGCGCCAGTGCCATCGCAATCCAGGCGCGCTGGCGTTGTCCGCCGGAGAGCCGATCGAGCGGGCGGTTTGCGAATTCTTGCAGGTCGGTGGTGGCGATCGCCCGTTCCACCTGCCACTCGTCCTCGCGCGACCACTGTTGCAGCCAGGTTTGGTGAGGGTAGCGTCCCTGGGCGACCAGTTCGCGGACGGTCAAACCTTCAGGTGCGGGCGGGCTTTGGGGCAGGATGCCCAGGCGCTTGGCGAGGGTTTTCGCAGGTAGCTCGGCGATCGCGTCGCCGTCGAGGTACACCGCGCCCGTCTGGGGGGCGAGCAGCTTTGCCATGCCCCGCAGCAGGGTCGATTTGCCGCAGCCGTTCGGCCCGACGAGGGTAACGATCTGGCCGTGGGGAATGGCGAGATCGAGGCTCTCGATAATCGTGTTGCCCTCGTAGGCGAGGGTGAGGTTGCGGGCGGTGAGGGCGATTTGAGTGGTGGTGTCGGTCAGCATGGCAAGAACTATCGGTGATGGGGTAGGGGCTTCATGGCAGTGCGCCCGCTGAATATATAAGAGCGCCCTTCAGTTGCGGTTGCGGTACAGCAGCCAGAGGAAATACGGTGCGCCGACCGCTGCCGTAATCGCGCCGCAGGGCAGCTCGATCGGCGCGAACGCAATCCGCCCGACCAGATCCGCCAGTCCGACGACGCAAGCGCCCACCAGCCCCGCAACGGGCAGCAGGCCCGCATGAGAGGGTCCGACGAGCTGCCGCGCCAGGTGCGGAGCCATCAGCCCGACGAAGCCGATCGTCCCCGCCGTTGCCACCGACGCCCCGGCCAGCGCCACCGCACAGAGCGTCAACACACTACGCTTGAGTTCGAGCCGACTCCCCAGACCCTGCGCCAGTTCGTCGCCGAGGTTGAGTGCGTCGAGATCGCGTGCCAGCACCAGCGACACCGGCAAAAACACCGCCAGCCACGGTAGCAGCGCCCCGACTTGCGCCCAACTGCGACCGTAGACGCTGCCGATCAGCCACACCAGCGCCCGACTGACATCGCCGATATTTCCAAAGGTGGTGAGCAGGCTAGTGACTGCGCCGGTGAGTGAGGTCAGGCTGATGCCGATCAAGATTAGGCGCACTGGCGAGCTGCCGCCATCCCAGGCCAGCAGGTAAATCGCCAGCGCCACAGTCAGGGAGCCGAGAAAGGCGGCGAGCGGCAGTCCGCTCGCGGGCGCGGCGGGAAAGACGACGATAAAAATAACGGCCACCAGGCTCGCGCCGGAATTAATGCCGATGATTCCCGGTGCGGCCAGGGGGTTGCGCGCGATCGCCTGGCAGATCGTCCCTGAAACGGCCAACCCCATGCCCACCAGCAGCGCGGCCAGGGCGCGGGGAATGCGCAGCATCCCGATCACGAAAGCGTAGTCCGGGTTGGCGGGGCGGTTAAAGAGGGTGGCGATCGTGTCGGGCAGCGAGATGGGGTAATCTCCTGTGGCGATCGAGGCGAGGAAGGTCAGCAGCGCGATCGCCGACAAAATCGCGATCGCCAACGGCGCGCGGCGATCGACTCGCAGCGACAGGCGGGCGCGGCGCAGGGAAATCCAGGGCTTGCTCGATGTTTGGCCGGAAGGGGTTGGGCTAGGGGGCATAAGACGAGGAACGGCGAACTAGCGTTTCTTCAGGCGCGATCGGCATAGGTAGACGAAAAACGGCGCGCCAACTAGCGCGGTCATAATTCCCACAGGTATCTCGAACGGCTGAACGACCCAGCGGGCGAGGGTATCGACCAGCGAGAGAAAAATCCCTCCCAGCAAAATTGAATAGGGCAGCACCCAGCGGTAGTCCACGCCGACGCCGAAGCGCACAATATGGGGAACCACCAGGCCGACAAAGCCGATCGGCCCGGCCAACGATACGATGCTGCCCGCCAGCAACACCACCACGATCGCCGCACCGAGCTTGACCCAAAGCGTATTCAACCCCAGACCCTGCGCCACGTCTTCACCGAGATTCATTAGCGTCAGCGGCCTGCCCAGCAGCAGCGCGCCAACCAGGCCGACGGCAACATAGGGCCAGATCGACAGCAAGCTCTCTAGATCGCGACCGGATAGCGAGCCCGCCAGCCAGAAGCGAATATCGTTCAGGGTGCGCTGGTTGAGAATCAGAATCGAGGTCGTCAGGGAGCCGAGCAGCGAAGTCAGCGCTGCACCCGCAATAATCAGCTTGATTGGCGTCAGGCCGCTGCGCCCGATCGAGCCGAGCCAGTACACCGTTAAGGCCGCCAGTGCCGCGCCGACGAACGCAAAGCCGATCGAATCGCTGCCGGTCAGAAACACCGCCAACACCATCGCCAGCGATGCGCCCACGTTGACGCCCAAAATATCCGGCGAAGCCAGGGGGTTGCGCGTCAGACCCTGAGCGATCGCGCCCGCAACCGCCAGCGACGACCCAGCGACGATGGCGAGCAAAGAGCGAGGCAAACGCACCGTCCGGACGATCAGGTGGTCGGTGGAGCCATCGAACTGAAACAGCGCCTGCCAAACGGTCGCTCTATCCAGGTCGGCAGCACCGAGCATCAAGCCCAAATACAAACAGCCCGCGAGTGCCAATACGCCAACTGACAAACCGAGCGTCAGAGAAGCAGGCGATCGCGCCGAAGAAATCTGCACGGCTCTCTCCTATATCTAAGAGCGTTCGGTCGCGATACCCAGCGCTGCGCCTTCGATGCCGCGCAGCACGTCCATCACGGCGATGACGCGACCGTGTTCGACCGTCTCGTCAGCATTGATGACAATAACCGCCTGCGTGCCTTCTTCCATCCGATCGCGCACACCCGCCTCTAGCTCGTCGAGTTCGAGATCCTGACGGTTGAGCGAGATCTGCCCCGACGGCTCCACCGTTACGGTGATGCGGACTCGATCCTGCACCTCCGACGAGTCAGCCTTCGGCAGGTTCACCGGCAGCGACTCCGATCGCGACAGAAACATGCTGGAGATGATAAAGAACGTCAAGATCGCGAAGATCACGTCGATCATCGGGATGATATTGAGCTCGAACTCAGCTTCGTTTTCCTCAAGACCGTACATAGCGCCCCCCTGATGCTTTTGCCGGGACGCCTGCCGAAGCCTTCAGCGCGTTGTAGTGTTCCTCATAGAGAATCTCGAGCTGGCCGCTATACTCCTGAATGAAGGCGAGCTGGCGCTTGTAGAGGCCGCGAAACAAGTTCGCAAATAGCAGCGTTCCAATCGCCACCACGAGACCCGCAGCCGTCGAAACCAGCGCCTCACTGATGCCGCCCGTCACCACATCGGTGTTCTCCGACAAGTTACCGAGCTGCAAGGCATCGAACGATGAGATAAGACCGAGAATTGTCCCCAGCAGACCCAACAGCGGCGAAACGCTGATAACTGTGGCAAACATCGTATTAAAGCGTCGCAGGTCGGGCAGCTCTGCCTGCATCGCGCTCGCCAGCGCCAAATGGAACTGCTTGGGGCTGGCTCCGTCGATTTCCAGCGCCTCGAGGAAAATGCGCGCCAGCGGAAGATCGACGTGTTTGCGCAGCTTGGCGTGGGCTTCCACAGGCGAGTCGCGGTACAGCCGCAAAACGCCTTGCAGTGACTTGCGCTGACGGCGGTTGAGCCGCACCCAAAACACGCTTCGCTCGATAATCAGCGCGAGCGACACCAGCGAGAATGCCAGCAGTGGCCACATCACCACGCCACCGGCGGCAAAAATCTTCCCTAAGCTTTCCACAGTTTCTCTAGGCCCCTACACTTACAAGCCGAATAATGGAGCGATAGACGAGCTAAAAGCCACAAAATTTTGAAAGCTGTAATCAACACAACGCTCGAAAAATTGCTGCTTGCTAATTGACTCTGCCTATCAAAACATTTCTAAGAATTGAGCCTTAGTGCCGCGTCCTTGTCAAGCTCGAAGTCGGGCCGGGATCGAGGCAAAGCGCAAACGATCGACGTTAAAATATACAGATGGCTTATGTGATTGAATCTCTAGGGCTTATGGATCTTTGATAAACGCTGAGATGCTCTCCACGTAAGTTTTATGCTTGTCAATAGGTTTTGAGCCTCAAACGCATTTTTTACACAATAATATGGTTGTTAATGCGTTTTTTAGGGATGAAGTACTGGCGTGGATGGGTGAGTGAACTGCTTGTAATCTAGTGTTGACGAACACATAGATTTTCGCGACCATAAGTCAACAAGGCTGGCAGACCCGTTTCAGCTGGAAAACTCTTTAAGCGTTCAATGAGCCTCTCCGAACTTTGTAATCGACAGCAGCAACAGCAGCAGTCCAAGACCGCGAAACTACTATTGCTCAGTCTCGTCGGCTCTGTAGGGCTTCACCTACTGCTTTCGAGCGCTGCGAACTGGGGCACGGGTCGCGACAGCGTTGGCAGAACCCCGATCGAGCTGTTGGTCGTGGGACCTTCTACCGAAGAGGAGGTACCGACGGAAGAGCCACTAGAGACGCCGCCCGATCGGCCGAACGCCCCACCCGATCCGGCAGCTCCGACAGCTAGCGCATCCGCCAGTGCGCCTGCTGCTCCCGCTCCGGCCAGCCTGTTCGAGCCCGCCGAGATTGAAGCGATTCCCGACACTGATGTGGACTCGGAAGTTGCAGGCACGGATATTCAAAGCAAGGAAAAGAAGGACGAAGATAAAGACGGGCGAATCGGTGGTGACGGTGACGGTGACCCGGACGGCGACCCGGACGGCGATCCCGATGGAGAGGGCACGGGTGATGCTGAGGGAACAAATGAGTCCGGTGATGGAAACGGCGAAGGTGACGGAAGGGGAGAAGGTGACGGCGACGGAGAAGGCGACGGCGGCGACACCGAAGGCAGCGGCGGCACGGGCGACGGCGGTGGCGGCGGGGGAGCGCGAACCGTCACCTGCGCTAATTGCGTGCTGCCCGAGTATCCGGATAGTGCCCTGCGCGATGGCGTCGAGGGTACACCGCGCGTCCAGGTCGATATCGCGCCAGACGGTACGGTGCGCGGCGTTACGCTAATTAGCGGCAGCGGCAACCCGGATATCGATCGCGCGGCGATCGAGGCTGCACGCAACTCCAGCTTCGAGCCGGTAGAAGGCGGCACGAGCGTCCCGATCGACTACGACCTGAGCATCGAAGGTTCGGAGCGCAACCAAGCGGCACGCGATCGCGGCGATCGCCAATCTGTACAAGTCTCGGACTACAGTTACTCCGCTCCGGCCAGCTCGGATGGCACAGCGGATTACGGCGGCTCGACATATGGCTATTCCAATCCAGCGAGCGCACCAGACAGTTCGGTGACGGGCGAGCCTGCGAATTCGAGCTATTCCGCACCGGCGGCAAATGACAGTACGGACGGCGGCTCGGGCAGTGCGGCGAGTTACGGCGATGCAGCCTACTCCGATGGGGCGGGTGTCCCTGCCGGTGACTATTCGGGTGCGGCAGCCTACGGCGACTCGGGTGCGGGCGATGGGTACGGCGGCTACACGACCGACGGCTACGGCACGGGTACTTACGATGGCTACGGCGCAGATACCTACGGCGACAGCTATGCCACCGACGGCTACGGTGGCTACGAAGGCGGTGGCTACGAAGGCGGTGGCTACGAGAGTGACGGCGGCTATGAGTCTGGAGGCGACGAAGAGGAATCTTCAGAAGAATAGCCGTTGCGATCGCGGAGGCGATTGAGGTCGCGCAAGCGCGCAACTAATAGAAGCCAAGCGCAACAGCAGAGGCCAGAAATGAGCGTTGTCGATAGCACTGCGAGGAAAACTTTCGTCAAATCACCTCGGATTTGGACGGCAAGCGAAAAAACTATAATGCAAATTATCTTCATTTAGTCTGGGGAGTCTGGCGGTGCTGCACGCCAGACTCGTTTCAACATGGCGACTTCTCTGGGGCTCCCTCGCTGGAGCGATGTACTGCGAGCCGGTACGGCAAACGATACACGCTTGTTCCATTCGGGCAGCTCCGATCGCATCGAGATCGTTCAACCCCAGTGCGGTCGGGGTTACTTCCAGCGCATTCCGCTGCGCGACGACCTGACGCTGATGATTTTGGACTACACGCTCGATCGCGACCTGACGCTTGGCAACGGCGACACGAGAAACACCCTGGAGCTGACTTTCCACCTCGCCAGCTCGGTGCCGAATCGGACACTATTTTGCCCGGGCTTCGGCGTCCCTCATTTTTTTATCATTCCAGCTGGCCAGCGTTTTTTTAAGGTCGAGTTATTTTTCAACCGCCCCAACCTAAAGGCTCACTACCGCGACTTTCTCGATCGTCTCGCGCCTCAAACCCAAGCAATCCTGGCAGAGATCGTGCAGTCGGTTCATCGTTGTTTGGGCTGCCGACGAAACAGTCAAAACACTCCAGCACTCGCCCAAGCCCTAGATGACCTGCACGATATTCGCGAGTTCGACCGCATATATTACATGGGCGATCGTTCGGCTGTCGAGACGATACAGCGCGACGCGATTGTCATGGAGCATGCGGTGAGCTGCCCGATTTCTCAGGAAATGCAGCCAGTACTGAACAATATTTTGAGCTGTCCGTATCAGGGGCGGACGCGGCGGACGTATTTGAATCGTCAGGCCGATCGGCTGGTTGAGCTGCGCTTAGCAGCAATGGAACAGCAGCCGCAGGGCGCGATCGTCGATGAGGTCTACGAGGCCGGGGCGATCTTGCGCCGCGAGTTCGTCAACCCGCCCAGCGTGGAGGCTCTGGCACGACGAGTCCACAGCAATCGCTTCAAGCTGACTCAGGGATTTCATCTGGTGTACGACACGACCCCGTTTGGCTACATTCGGGACTGTCGGATGATTCGTGCCCGTGACTTACTGATAACTTCGGAACTGTCGGTCGTTCAAGTGGCGAAGGCGGTCGGCTACACCTGTCGAAGTAAGTTCGCAACTGCGTTTCGGAAAAAGTACGGTATCAATCCCAAGGCATTTCAGATGCGAGCTTGGGCGCAGGTAAGCTAGCGCGACGGCAAGGCTGAAAATTCACGGTTCCTGCCAGCGGTGCACTTCGGTGCGCCGTTTTTTGATGGCGATCTCGCGGGAAATGCGTTTGGGCATCAAAACGCCTGACCGCGCCCGAAGCGTTCTTCTACCTTTATGACAATCGATCGCCTTTGTGCCTGACCTGTGCGGCGTTCTGACGCTGTCGCATGGGCTCGGGCGAGGTTGTAGTGGCTTGTTTGTGGAGTGTGAGAAACGATTGTGAAACCGATGAAACCGACCGCATTAACCTTGAGCTCGATTGCGCTGCTGACCCTGGGCAGCGCGCTAGCGGGGGGCGATATGGCACAAGCGCTGGGGCCGCCCGCGATTGGCGTCGATCGGCTCGCGCAATCGGTGGTGACGATTACGGGACTGACGATCGTCGAGACTGAGACGGGCGTACAGCTCACGATAGAAACTGACGGCGCGGCGGTCGCCGTACCGGATGTGAGTCGCACGCTGGGCAATGCGCTGATTTTGGAGATTCCGAATGCGGTGCTGTCCGAGACGGGCTTTGATGAATTCGAGCCAGCAGAAGGGATCGCGCTGATTCAGGCGTCGGAACTAGACGGCGATCGCGTCCAGATTGCGATTACCGGTTCCGATGCACCGCCGATCGCGAATGTGACCGATACAAGCTCCGGCTTGGTGCTGAGCGTGACGCGCGGTGTCGCCGGGAGCGGCACGACGGACGACGCGCTCTTGCTGGGAATCACGGGCGAAGAAGACGATTACTTCGTTCCAAATGCCAGCACTGCAACCCGCACCGACACGCCCCTGCGCGATACGCCTCAGTCGATTCAGGTTATCCCCCAAGAAATTTTTGAAGACCAAGGCGCGGTTCGCCTGAGCGACGCGATCCGCAACGCCAGCGGCGTGGTCACGGGCGAAAGCGAGCCGCGCGGGCAGCGGTTTACGATTCGCGGTTTCGACAGCTCTTCGATCCTGCGTAACGGCTTCCGGCTGACCAACGGCGGCAGCGGCAATAGTGGGTATCAGGAGCTGGCTAACATCGAGCAGATTGAAGTGCTCAAAGGGCCCGCAAGCATCCTCTTGGGCGCGATCGAGCCCGGTGGTGTCATCAACCTGGTGACGGAGCAGCCGCTCAGCACGCCGCGCTATGAGATCGGCTTCTCGTTCGGTAACCGGGAATTTCTCGAGCCCACCATCGACTTCACCGGGCCACTGACGCAGGGTAAACGCATCTAAAAAGGGGGCGAGATTGGTGTAGGTTAGGGGGCTAT
>ERZ1740068.166-NODE-166-length-41137-cov-6.049365_pt1 | contig 41137 bp, 42 predicted proteins | sample MGYA00581735_ERZ1740068 | MGnify/ENA primary metagenome ERZ1740068 (study PRJEB43018, sample SAMN04849740) | marine metagenome | isolation source: floating plastic debris | place: Pacific Ocean | collected 2008-08-30 | study: EMG produced TPA metagenomics assembly...
AACGCGCTCGTAATAAGCGGATCGGACCCGGGGGCGGTACCCGGCGGCTCCACCATATCCATCGTTGGAGGATCATGGGGCCGAAACAGGATCGACGAACGTGTAAAGGGGAATGCTTTGTCCCGGTGAGATACCACCGTTATCGGTTCACTAAGCATAATTGCCAACGACAATAATGCTCCGGCAGCACTCGCCGCTTAATGCGGTGCGTAAAGCCGAAAACTTAAGCCCAGTCCTCTAGCCAGGGCTGGCGGGGTTCGCAGGCACCTGGCAACAGAAGCCTGCACTTTTCTTCTCAATGCACTGTCGAACCCCTATTGTGGCCTCAAACCGCAGAGTGAGGAGACGCCACGTGAACAAATTGTCCGTGCTGGAAACTTGGTTTCAAGACCTTTGGATTGAAGAAAAACTCGATACTATTGACAAGATGCTTCAACCCTCAACGCGTGTCGAAGGCCTGAGGGAGACACCACAAGTGGGCCCCGACGAGTTCAAACCGTTCGTAACTGCGCTTTTGGCGCATGTTCGTGTCCGCAAGGTGGAGATTAAACACAGCTTTGAGGACGGAGACTGGATCACCGCCTTGATCGCAATGACCCATGAAGCCCGGTCAAGCGGCAAGACGATTTATCATACAGGCCAAGTGTTGGCGCGTATCGAAGATGGCAAGATCGTTGAAGGCTACAACCACATTGATTTCCTCACTTTGTTCGAGGCATTGGGTCTGTTGCCAGAGGCGACGCTCAGCATCTGTTTGCAAGGGAAAAGCCTGACCGCGGACACGCCTAGCGCGTGATGCTTTGAAAGGGTTTTCTGAGACGTCGCGAACAGGTGGGACTGATGAATTGAGGCCTGCGACCTGAGGCAGAACAGGTTGCGAGAACCAAAAAGACCTGTTTAGGCTGGTGTGGTGAAAATCGCCGCTGTTACCCCGTTTCTTGTCGCCCCTCGTCCAAGCTTTGACGGTTGGTCGCGAGGGCAGATCACCATACTTGTCAAACTGGAAACCTTGGAAGGCCTGATTGGATGGGGCGAGGCCTATGCGCTGACCTATCGCGAAGAGGCCTGCAAACATATCATTCTCAACCTCGCGGAGGATCTCAAAGCGCTTACCCACGCCTCCCCTCGCGCATTCTTAAGCAAAATCGCCAGCCCAATGGCCACAAAGCATCCCAGCATTGATTACGCAGCGGCGGTCAGCGCGCTTGAGATCGCGCTTTGGGATCTAACGGCAAAACAGGCCGGATTGCCCCTGCACGCGCTGCTCGGGGGCGCTGTGAAGGACAAGATCGCGATCTACGCCAATGCCTGGGACAGCCCAAAACAAACGCCTGAGGCCATTGCGGAACGCTGCGGTCGGATGCGCGGCGAAGGCTACCGGGCGATGAAGATCTATCCGCTTAGGCAACCAACCCTTGACCGCGCGCATCAAGCTGTGCGTCTGACCCGGGAAGCTCTCGGCGATGAGGCCGACATGATGCTCGATTTCGCTGTTCAAAAAGATCCGCGCTATGCGCTGCAAGCCGCCCGCGCCTTCGCACCCTACAGACCCTATTGGATTGAAGAGCCTGTTGCGGGCGATAACATCCCTGCCCTGGCGGAATTTCGGTCTTGGACAGATATCCGCATCACCACGGGTGAACGACAATCCGGCGTCAGGCACTACCGCGATGTGCTCCATCACCGTGCGGCGGACGTGCTCAATCCCGATGTGACCGGCGCTGGTGGGATTCTAACAATGCTTGAGATCGGCGCGCTGGCCGATGCGCATTCTGCGATGATCTCACCGCACAGCTGGAATTCGACCACTGTGGCGTACATGGTGATGATCCATCTGTGCGCCGTGATGGAGAACGCGCCCTATGCCGAGCTTTACTACGATTATCTGGAACTGGGTGCGGAATTTGGCGATTGCGACAGTCAGATCACCGACGGCTTTGCCAGCCTACCGCAAAGCCCAGGCCTTGGCATTGAGATAAACGAGGCTGCGCTCCGAACGCTTTGCTTGTAGCGCTAGAGCACAAACGCTAAAATGACCGGCAATGTCAGCACAGACATCAGGGTTGAGACGACCACCAACCCCGCCACAGCGTTGGCATCAGCGCCGTATTTTTCCGCCAGCATGTAAGAGGTCACCGCCACCGGCGTTGCGACTTGCAGAACCAACACACCAAAGGCAACGGGCTCTAACCCAAACCACAGACCCACCGCTGTTGCGCTTCCGGCACTGATCACAACCTTCAATGCGGCCAGGAGTATGGGCTGCGCAAACGACCCGATGGTGAGGCGCGCCACCGCCACCCCCAAGGTGATCAGCATGATCGGAATGGCCATCTGACCGATCAGATCCAGGGCGTTGGTCAGAAATTGCGGTGTTTCCCAGTCCATCACCAAGAACAGCGCGCCAAGCAGTGTTGCAGGCACCAGAGGCTCCTGGATCATGCGCCATGGGGAGCCCCCACCAGACACCAGCCAAATGCCAAAGGTGAACTGAATGACCGCCGAGACACCAAAAACGACCACCGCATAGCCAAGCCCCACATCACCGTAGGCAAAAAGCGCCAAAGGCAGGCCCAGATTGCCGGTGTTGCTGAAGATCAGCGGCGCTAAAAATGTTTGACGGTCCAATCGGCCAATCTGCACCAAACCCCACGTGAGCACCGCGACAAGGGCATAGGCGGCAAATCCAGCAAGCGACAAAGCCCCAAGCGACGAGGGCTCCATTTCCGACTGCATGAGCGCCACGAAAACCAAACACGGTGTGGCCAGTGACATGCCCAGACGCGTGACAAACTCCACGCGATATTCAAAGCCCAGTTTGACCCACGTAAAGCCCACAAACGCCAGCAAAAATACAGGCGCGACGATCTCCAGAACTGTGAGGGCGATGATCAATCCCGAACTCCCATTCTAGGAGGTGCCGTTACGGGATAACGCGTGCCTTTACCAGAGGGGCAGATCACCCGTCTGGTTTGTACCAGTCCGCATCACGGGCATTCCAAATGCGATTGGGATTGTCTTCGTCCACGCCCGGGATGTGCTTGGTGCGCAGAGCCTCTTGGATGCGGATTACGGGCTCTTCGTAGGGATGGGCGTCGTAGATCGCCTCGATGACCTGGGTGATCATCGCCGGATCGTTTTCAAGAAAGAACGACACCTCCAGGCAAGGGACGTTGATCAGTCCTGGGCTTTTGGGATTGCGCCCCGTCCCGAGTGATCGAAATTGTTGTAGCCCGGTATTGGTTTTGAATGCGACGCTGTCGTAATCCCCTTGCTTGAGAGGCGCGACATACAAAATGGCATCGATTACGATTTGCACATGTGTTTCTGGAACTTGCAGCACGATATGAAAGCCTTTTTCCTGCGTGAAGCGGGCTGATGCTTCGTCTGGAAGTGTCATGAACGCCTCTCATGCGATGTTTCCACAATTACACCGAAGCACGCCGTCAAAAGTAAAGCACAATCGCGCAAATTAGCCCTTGATTGACACCAGCTGCACAAATTGAGAAAAGGTCGCCAAGGGGTTCATCCATGCGACTGCCCCGTGAGGCTTGGGCCGAAAGTCGCATCCACTGAATGACCAGAGGATGCCCCATTATGCCCGCCCCAAACGAGATAACCCCCAGCCAATTAAACCGACTGATCGGCCTGCCAGACTGCCCTGAGTTGATCGATGTCTGTATCCCGGAAGACTTCGCCGAAGACCCTTTCTTGATCCCAGGCGCGTGGCAGCATGATCATAAAGACATGCCCGGTCTGATCGAACGCCTCAGGGGACGCCGCGCGATCGTGATCTGTCAAAAAGGCCGCAAGCTGAGCCAAGGCGTGGCTGCGTGGCTGAGAGCAGAGGGCGTCGACGCGCAGTTTCTTCAGGGCGGCATGTATGCATGGCGCGACACCGAAGGCGCCATACGTGTTCCGGCCTCGGTGCTTCCTCCAATGTCCAACGGTGCCACGCTTTGGGTCACGCGGCACAGGCCCAAAATCGATCGCATCGCCTGCCCGTGGCTCATTCGCCGGTTTGCGGATCGCCGGGCGCGATTTCTTTTTGTGTCCCCTGGCGAGGTCGCATCGGTTGCCGAAAAAATGGGCGCGATGCCCTTTGACATCGAAGGCGTAGAGTGGAGCCACGCGGGTGACCGCTGCACCTTCGACATGATGTTGGAGCGGTTCGAGCTGTCTTCGCCCGCTCTCGCGAGGCTCGCTTTGGTGGTGCGGGCCGCAGACACCGACCGGCACGATCTACATGCCGCTGCGGCCGGGCTTCTGGCTGTATCCGTTGGTCTTTCCCGCAGGTACCGAGATGACCAAGATCAGCTGGTCGCCGGGCTCGACCTCTACGACACCCTCTATCGGTGGGCGCGCGATGGCCACGACGAGGGACATGCATGGCCCAAAGCCCATGGATAATGTATCGCTCACAGAGCTTTTTCGCGCTTTTGGTCGGATCGGCGTGCTGTCATTCGGCGGGCCCGCCGCGCAGATTTCCCTCATGCACAATGAAATTGTGGACCGTCACAGATGGCTGAGCGAGGATCAATTCCTCAAGGCGCTGTCTTTCTGCATGCTGTTGCCTGGCCCGGAGGCCATGCAATTGGCGACCTATGTCGGGTGGCGTCTGCGCGGCGTGACGGGCGGCCTGCTGGCAGGGGTACTGTTCGTGCTGCCGGGTGCGGCTGTGATCTTCGCCTTGGCGTTTGGATATGCGCTTTATGGAGATCTGCCGCTGGTGCATGCGATTTTTGCAGGCATCCAGGCCACAGTGGTTGTGATCGTGCTGCAAGCGCTTTGGAAACTGGCAAAGAAAGCCTTGCGAGGTCGGGCCAGTTGGATCCTGGCTGCTTTGGCTTTCATAGCATTGTTTTTCTTGTCAACTCCTTTCCCGTTCATCGTTGTTGCAGCCGCAATATTTGGGTTTTGGTTCAGCAAGGGATCTGATGACGCCGTGGTGGCGTCAGTCCATGGTCGCCCAAGAACCCTGCAAACGGTGGCCATCTGGGGCGCGCTTTGGTTTGCGCCCATTGTCGTATTATGGGCCTTAAACCAGGCGTTTCTCTTTCAGATCGCGCTGTTTTTCTCTCACTTGGCGGTGGTCACGTTCGGGGGCGCCTACGCCGTTTTGGCCTATATGACCCAAGCCGTGGTCGACACCCATGGATGGCTGACGACGCCCGAAATGATCGATGCTTTGGGATTGGCGGAAACAACGCCCGGACCGCTCATTCTGGTCACCCAGTTTGTGGGGTTTCTGGCCGGCTTTGCCGAAGGCGGCGTAGCATTGGCCGTTGCCGCCGCGAGCCTGACACTATGGGTGACGTTCGTGCCCTGCTTTCTGTGGATTTTTGCGGGGGCACCCTATGTGGAGGCCTTGCTCAGCCGTCCAAAACTGAAGGGCGCTTTGGATGCCATCTCTGCCTCTGTTGTGGGTGTCATCCTGAACCTCCCGCTTTGGGTTGGCCTGCACGCGCTTTTCACAGAGGTGGGAGACGGCCGGTTCGGCCCTGATGTGACCCTGAGTTCGATCTCTATCATGAATGCGGTGCTTATCATCATTGCGGCCGTGCTCGTTTTCGCGCTGCGCATGCCTTTGATTTTGGCCATCGCGGGCATGGGCACGTTTGGGGCTTGCCTTTGGGTCGTTGGATTTTTCGTTTGACGCCGCCTCGCGGTGGAGGTCTTTTGGGGCCAGAGAGATTCTTCACGGCTCATAGGTGACACCCCCTTCATGTCACGCTCAATTGACTACGGCAAACTTATGCACAACGCCATGCGGGGTTTGATCCAGCATGTTCTTCGGGATGTGCGTGACAACGGTTTGCCCGGTGTGCATCATTTCTTTATCACCTTTGACACCACGCACCCGGATGTTGAGATCGCCGAATGGCTGCGCGATCGCTACCCCGGAGAGATGACCGTGGTGATGCAGCACTGGTTCGACAACCTGGTGGTTGAGGCGGATTTTTTCTCTGTGACGCTCAATTTCGGCGATCAGCCGGAAGACCTGACGATCCCTTACGATGCGATCCTCACATTCGTTGATCCTTCGGTGGAATTCGGACTGCGCTTTGAATCTCACGAAGAAGAGGATGAGGATGAGGACGAAGGTGAGGACGATCTCGCCCCGTTCACCGAGGTGACAGATGAAGAGGTCAAAGCAGAAGAAGACGATAAACCCGAGGCCGATGTCGTAAGCCTCGACAGTTTTCGCAAGTAACACTTGGCGCCCTTTGCACTCCTGTCCGCGCACGTTAACAAGGTGTGACGAATTCAGGAGCCAACCATGACTGACACCCGCACTGAAACCGACAGCTTTGGACCGCTGGAGGTGCCTTCCGACAAATACTGGGGCGCGCAGACACAGCGGTCGATCATGAATTTCCCCATCGGTTGGGAAAAACAGCCGGTGGCAGTTGTGCGGGCGTTGGGCGTGATCAAAAAGGCCTGTGCGATCGCCAACAAGGCGCAAGGCACACTGGATGCCACGCTGGCGGATGCCATCATCGAAGCGGCAGGCGATGTCATTGACGGCAAGCTTGATGACAACTTCCCGCTGGTCGTGTGGCAGACCGGATCGGGCACGCAATCCAACATGAACGCCAATGAGGTGATCGCGAACCGCGCCATTGAGATCCTGGGCGGCACGATGGGCACCAAGGATCCGGTGCATCCCAACGATCACTGCAACATGGGACAATCGTCAAACGATACCTTCCCGACGGCGATGCATATCTCAACGGCCATGACCGCGCGGGATGTTCTTCTTCCCGGCTTGAGGCAGCTGCATGATGGATTGAAAAGCAAGGTTGAAGCCTTTGATGGCATTATAAAAATTGGCCGAACGCATACTCAGGACGCGACACCTCTGACGCTGTCACAGGAGTTTTCCGGCTACGCCCACCAAGTCGCCATGGGCATTGCACGGGTCGAAGGCGCTCTGGGCCGCATCTACGAACTCGCGCAAGGCGGGACCGCGGTGGGCACAGGGCTTAACACGCGCCAAGGCTGGGACACCACGGTGGCCGCGCATATGGCCGACATCACCGGCCTGCCCTTTGTCACAGCCCCCAACAAGTTCGAAGCCTTGGCCGCCCATGACGCAATGGTCGAAATGTCAGGGGCTCTCAAAACCGTCGCAGCATCGCTCTTTAAAATCGCCAACGACATCCGCCTTCTTGGCTCCGGTCCGCGATGTGGCTTGGGAGAGTTGAACTTGCCGGAGAACGAACCTGGATCGTCGATCATGCCCGGCAAGGTGAACCCCACGCAATGCGAAGCGCTGACCCAGGTGTGTGCCCATGTCATGGGCAATGACGCAGCCGTCGGCTTCGCGGGCTCTCAGGGACATTTTGAATTGAACGTCTACAAGCCCATGATGGCCTACAATGTCTTGCAATCTATGCAACTTTTGGGAGACGCGGCCTCCGCATTCACGGACAATCTGATTGATGGTCTGGATGCCAACCGCGACCGGATTGAGCGGCTCATGCGCGAGTCCCTCATGCTGGTTACGGCCCTTGCGCCTGAGATTGGGTATGACAATGCAACCAAGGTGGCCAAGACCGCGCACAAGAATGGCACGACGCTCAAGGAAGAGGCGATCGCGCTTGGCTTTGTCGACGAAGAGACCTTTGATCGCGTGGTCCGCCCCGAACAGATGATTGGGCCGAAATGAGCGACAAACCGGTCAACCTCAACCAAGAAAGAAAAGCGCGTGCGCGTGTTAAGAAGCGCGCACAAGCCAATGAAAACGCGGTTAAATTTGGCCGCACAAAGGCACAGAAAAAGCAAGATGCCGCAGAGGTTGTTGCGTTTACCTCAAAGCTTGATGCGCATAAACGGGAATGACCGCGAGACCTGTAAAACACTCGCTGACCTTGCGCGGGCATCGTACATCTGTGTCCTTGGAAGATGCATTTTGGACGGCTTTTCGCGCCATCGCGGAGGAAAGGGGCCAGGCCATCAACCAGCTTGCCGCAGAAATCGACGAGGACCGCGGGACCGAGGCCGGGCTTGCCTCAGCGATCAGGGTGTTTGTCTTGCGGCATTACCAAGGTGACTAACGCCAGCTTAGCTCCTAAGGAAGGCTTCCAAAACCGTTTAAAAACAGAATACAAATAGACGTTATTCACCCTTTTTCAGTTGCGCTTTTAACTCTGCATTCTCTTGCCGGAGGTGCGCCAGTTCCCTTTGAAACGGCGCCAGCATGGGCTGCAGCTCCTCCATTGTGAGCCGCACTGGCAAGTGCTGCGGGCAATTCCAATCAAAACCCTCAAGCTCAATCACAACCGCGCGCTCCACGCGCCCCTTGTAGCCGTCATCGCGCACGTGCTTGATCACCTCTTCATCCTCAGACAGATGCGCCCGCCCAAGGATCTTAATCCGTGCGGAGTTGGGGTAATCCACCGCGATGATCGCGATCTTGTCGCAAGATTTCAGGTTGCCGTCCGAGATGTATTGCCGATTACCCCGAAAATCCGCATAAGCGATGGTTTTGTCGTCCAAGACCTTCAGAAAACCTCGGGGACCGCCCCGAAACTGCACGTAGGGCCAGCCGTTCTCGCTAATCGTGGCCTGATAAAACCCGTCCCGCATGCTGAGGAAGTGGCGTTCATCGTCGCCTAGGCGATCTTTGCGCGGCCCGGCATCGGACAGCTGCATGGCATACAGTCGGGAAGATCCCTGCTCCTCCTGCATCTGCCGCACTTCGTCGGTGAAGAGCAATTCATAGAACGCCTGTACCATCTCGACCCTCCCTAAAAGCTGCGTCAAAGAGCGTGAAACTGCGCCTCCTGCTGCGCGTTCCAGCGCACTTTCAGCATGTATCCGTCGTCGCGCTGCGTTTCATCTTCCACAAGGCCTTTGTCGAAAAGCCACGCGCGCTTGCGTCCATCTGAGTAGCTTAACACGAGATCGACCACCTGTGTCACGCCTGCAATGCCGCGGCGCACCGCAGCAACGAAATCATCAAGGCCCTGCCCCGTGATGGCGGAGAGCAACAGTACATCCTCGGCCCGTTCGGCGCGGTTGCGCGCGACATCCAGATCCTCTGCGCTGAGGCGGTCGATCTTGTTCCAAACCTCGATATGGGGCACGTCTTCTTGCACGCCGAGGCTTTTGAGAATGGTGCGCACATCCTCTGCCTGCTCTTCGGTTTCGGGGTGAGAGATATCGCGCACATGCACGACGAGATTGGCGGCGGTCACTTCTTCCAAAGTGGCCCGGAAGGCGGCGACCAGCTGCGTGGGCAAATCCGAGATGAAGCCCACAGTGTCCGACAAAATGACCTCTGGCCCGTTTCCCGGCAAGGCGATGCGTCGCATGGTTGGGTCCAGCGTGGCAAAAAGCATGTCTTTGGCCATGACCTCTGCCCCGGTCAACCGATTGAACAGCGTGGATTTGCCCGCGTTGGTGTAGCCCACAAGCGCCACAATCGGGAACGGCACCTTGGCCCGGGCGGCCCGGTGCAGCCCCCGCGTTTTCACCACCTTGTCGAGCTGACGGCGCAGGCGCACCAGTTGATCGTCAATGGCACGGCGGTCTGCCTCAATCTGTGTCTCACCCGGACCACCGACAAAGCCCAGACCGCCGCGCTGACGTTCCAGGTGGGTCCAGGCGCGCACGAGACGCGTGCGCTGATAGCTGAGCGCTGCCATATCCACCTGAAGCACACCCTCTCGCGTGGCCGCGCGGTCAGAAAAGATCTCAAGAATGAGACCTGTCCGGTCCAACAGCTTACAGTGGAGCTCTTTTTCCAGGTTGCGTTGCTGAACCGGCGTAACCGGCCCATCGATCAGAATGAGGCCAAGATCTTCGCTTTTCACCAGATGGCGCAGTTCCTCGATTTTGCCTTTGCCAAAGAGCTTGCCGGGATGCGGTCGCGCAAGACGCACCACATCGCTGCCGCCGACCTCTAAACCGGGAAGCGCATGGGCCAGAGAAACAGCCTCGGCTAGCGCATGTTCCGGCTCTCGTCGGGCATCATCACTGGGAATATCGGGGTGAAGCACCCAAGCGCGCGTGGTGGAGCCTTCCGTCAGCTCCACGCGGCACGCCCGTCAGGAAGCCGCATCATCACCGTCATAGAGGTTCACAGGCTGCGATGGCATGATCGTGGATACGGCGTGTTTGTAGACCAGCTGAGACTGTCCATCCCGACGCAACAGAATGCAAAAGTTATCAAACCAGGTAATCACACCCTGAAGCTTGACGCCGTTTATCAAGAAAACGGTCACCGGAATTTTTGTCTTCCGGACTTGGTTTAGAAACGCATCCTGAAGATTCTGTCGGTCGTTCGCCATGGTATGACACCTGTAATCACTGTTTTTCTAATTGGCGTCGCTGTGGACACCTCCCTCGCAGCGAGTATGAAGCCGGATCGCGAGACTTTCCAGCCCTAAAATCAATTCCTTGACAGGATAGGCTTGGTACGGCTCATGCGCGCCATACACGCAAGTTGAAGAGCGCGATGAGACCAAGTGTTTCAAGCCGTCCCAGAACCATGGCCACGCACAAGACCAGCTTTGCCGGGGCGCCGATGTCCAAAAGCTCGATTGTATTGGTCGTGGCGCTGTCAATCAGAGGGCCTGTTGTCGACAGCGCCGCGATGGTCAAAACCAGTGCGGCCTCAAAATCTTGACCCAAAAGGGCGAAAATGACCGTGATGAGGGCAAGCGACAGGGCAAAGAGCATGAAAAACACCCACGCGATGAAGGCGCCCTGGCGGCGTATCCGTCGGCTTGATCCGCTGGCATTGCCCATGGAGGACGGGAGCACCAGTTTTTCCAACTCACGACGGCCGTTGAGGTAAAGCGCGTAGACCCGCAAGAGCTTTACGCCGCCCGCGGTGGTTGCCACGCCCCCACCCACGAGCGCGAGCCCCAATAAAATGAGGCCGGGCGTGCTCAGGCCGGACCAGTCTTGCGATTGTGCCCATGCCGCGCTTTCAAACCCTGTTGTCGTCAGAAACGACAGGATCGTGAACATCCCGCCCCAGAGCGCAGACATGGCGCTGCGCAGGTTCTCTTGCTCTTCAAATTCGATGGCTCCGATCCAGTGACGCGAAAACAGCAGCAAGGGCACAGCAAGCACCAGAACCAGCCCCATGCGAAACTCCGGATCGTAGCGCAGCTGGGAATTTACGCTGGTGATAGAGTCCTTTGAAAAGGTCAGCCGCGAGAGGCCAAATGCGAGAAAGAGAAAAATCACCGCCTCCCCGTAAAAGCCCGTTTGCATACCGTCCAAACCATCGAGCGGGGTGATCCCGGAGGTGGCCAGTGTCGACATGGCCAGAATCGCCGCGGTGAGAGGATCCTCATTGGCCACGACCATGAAGAGCCACACCAGAAAGGTTAGGCCAGCGTAGATTGGGATAAGATCTTGACTGATCCGCGTGATCCTCTTGGCAGAGCTGGCGCGCTTGAAGCGATCAAAGCGCTCTTCGCCCTGCCCCGGTTCGGCCCGTGCTGTCACTTCAAACCCGCCCAAGTTCAACGGCGCGAGCACAGCAGAGGCGGATATCCAAATCACCAGCCCTCCAAGCCACCCGACAATGCCGCGCCACAGATGCAAGCTTTCGGTCAGACGATCCGCCTCAAAGAGTGGCGCGCCCGTCGTGGTGAAAGATGAGACCATTTCCACATAGGCGTTGAGATAGCTTGTCGTCTCGAGCCCCTCGTAAAACGGCAGAGCCAGGAACAACGGAAGTACCGTATAGGCCAGAAACAGCGAGGCCAGGTTTTCCAGATCGCTGTTGTCCTTTTTCGAACGGTTGGCCAGTGACAGACCGGTCATTGCAACAAATGCAAAGCCCAGAATGCCCGAATAAAAGAACGCCTGGGCCACAGAATGATCATCGAGGTATAGCGCATGCAACGCTGGCACGAACATGGCCGCCGCAAAGACACCGGTCAGCGGCAATATCAATGGCAGATAGAGAATGCGCGAGAGCATGGCTCAGAAGAAGTCGATCGCAACCTGCAGGAGCTGCTCTACCTGCGCGACATCGGCGGCTAAGGCAAACATCACAACCACATCCCCCGCCTGCAGCTTCATGCGTCCTGTGGGCTTTACAATATCATCGCCTTTTTGAATCCCTGCCACAAGCACGCCTTCGGGGAACCCGACATCGCGGATCTCTACCCCGGCAATGGAGGATGTGGAGAGCACTTCGGCTTCGATCATTTCCGCTTCGGCATCCCCGACGGAATAGACACTGCGCACACGTCCGTGGCGAATATGGCGCAAAATAGAGCTCACAGTCGTGCCGCGCGGGTTGATATAGGCATCAATCCCCAAAGGCTCCATGAGGGGAAGAAGCGTGGGATCATTGATCAGAGCAATGGCAAAGCCGCACCCTTCCGCCTTGGCCCGTACAGCGGCCAACATATTCGTCTTATCGTCATCAGTAACCGCCAAAATAGCGTCCGCGCGCGAGACATTGGCCTCTGCCAGCAGAACGCTGTCGAGCCCGTCCCCATTGAGAACAATCGTGCGTTCCAAAAGCTCTGCCGCCCGTTCGGCGCATTTGCGGTCCCGCTCAATCACCTTGGCCTTGGTGTTGCGTCCGCGTTTTTCCAAGGCCTGGGCCACCGACAACCCGATATTGCCGCCGCCAACAATGACCAGACGTTCTTGCACATGGGAGGATTTGCCAAACACCTCCAAGGTGCGGGGGATGTCATCGACGGGTGCAAAAACATACGCCTCATCGCCTGCGTAAAGTTCATCGTCAGCATCCGGGGCAAAAAGCTTACCATTGCGGCGGATGCCCACCACGACGACGCGCAAAGTCGAAAAAAGCTCATTGAGCTGACGCAACGAGGTGTTGAGCACAGGACAATCATCATTCAGCCGCAACCCCATCAGCTGCGCTTCGCCATTTAAAAACACCTCAGTGTCAAATGCGGCCGGCGCAGAGAGACGCTGCATCGCGGCCTGCGCCACCTCGCGTTCCGGGCTGATCACCACGTCGATGGGCAGGTGATCCTGTCGATAGAGATCAGAATTGATCGCATCGAGATAGGATTGACTGCGCAGCCGCGCGATTTTCCGACGGATATCAAAAACCGAGTGTGCCACCTGACAGGTCACCATATTGACCTCATCAGAATGCGTCGCGGCGATGATCATGTCGGCATCGCGGGCACCGGCCTGGCGCAATACATCAGGGTAACTGGCAAAACCTGTCATCCCTTGCACATCCAAGGTTTCTGACGCCCGTCGCACGAGATCTGGATTACTGTCGACCACAGTCACATCATTTTTTTCGCCGCTCAGATGCCTGGCAATTTGCCATCCCACCTGTCCGGCGCCACATATGATGACCTTCATAAGGCACACCTTGACCAATGTCGGAGCCATTTGCATGACAGATGCGATTGCCTTGGTCAATCGTCTTGTGATGTTGGGCGAGACCGCCTTGCAACGGGGCAAAGGCCCATTTTCGTTGAAAATTGTGCCCTTGGCCAAAGGAGTTCACCTTAGGTTGTGGGCGGTAGAAGAGCACTTCCCCAAAAGCAAAAGGCCGCTCCTCACGGAACGGCCTTGCATTGAAGCTCTTTTGAGCGGCTTAGCCCACCAACTCCAGACCGGAGAAGAAATATGCGATCTCAACTGCGGCCGTTTCCGGAGCGTCTGAGCCGTGCACGGAGTTTTCACCCACGGATTCGGCGAATTCGGCGCGAACCGTGCCCGGATCAGCGTCAGCGGGGTTTGTGGCGCCCATCACTACGCGGTTTTTGGCAATCGCACCGTCACCCTCAAGCACCTGAACCACGACCGGTTCACTGGCCATGAAACCGCACAGTTCGTCATAGAAAGGACGCTCAGCGTGGACAGCGTAGAAAACGCCAGCCTGTTCTTTGGTCAGGTGGATGCGCTTCTGCGCGACGATCCGCAGGCCCGCATCTTCGAACTTGGCGTTGATCTTGCCGGTCAGGTTGCGTTTGGTGGCATCGGGTTTGATGATGCTCAGGGTGCGTTCAAGAGCCATGTCAGCCTCACTTGCTTGGGTCAAATTTGGGCGCGGCCTAACATGGGCTCGGCAGTTTGAAAAGCCGCGATTGACGGGGCTTTGGTGATCGGGCATGCCCACGTCATGTTGCGCATCGAGGACATCACCTATGCCGTCGCGGGTCGGCCTTTGCTTGAGAGGGCCTCGGCGGTGATACCGGATGGGCACAAAGTGGGCGTTGTCGGGCGCAATGGCACGGGCAAGACGACGCTTTTTCGGCTGATCCATGGCGAATTGGCGCTGGAAAGCGGCGACATTCACCTGCCCAAGCGCGCGCGCATCGGCGGCGTGGATCAGGAGGTGCCCGGCAATGAGGTGTCTCTGCTGGACACTGTGTTGAGCGCCGACGTGGAACGCGCTGAACTCATTGCGAAATCTGAGATTGAAACCGATGCGATGGCGATTGCGGAGATCCAGACCCGGCTGGCCGATATCGATGCGTGGTCGGCAGAGGCACGGGCGGCCAGCATTTTGAAAGGCCTCGGCTTTACTGATGCAGAGCAAGCCATGCCCTGTTCGGCCTTCTCAGGCGGGTGGCGGATGCGCGTGGCTTTGGCGGCGGTGCTCTTTTCCGCGCCGGACCTGCTGCTTCTCGATGAGCCGACCAACTATCTCGATCTTGAAGGCGCGCTTTGGCTGGAAACCTACCTGGCGCGCTATCCGCACACGGTTTTGGTGATCAGCCACGATCGGGGGCTTTTGAATCGTGCCGTGGGGTCCATCCTGCATTTGGAAGACCGCAAGCTGTCGCTTTATCAGGGCGGGTACGATCGGTTCGCGGAAACCCGCGCGGCACGCCTTGCCGCCGCAGAAGCCGAGGCCAAGAAACAAGATGCCCGTCGCGCGCATCTTCAGTCCTATGTGGACCGGTTTCGCTACAAGGCGGACAAGGCCAAGCAGGCTCAGGCACGCCTCAAGGCGCTTGCCAAGATGCAGCCCATCACCCGCCCCGAAGAGGCCGCTTTGCGTGCGTTTTCGTTTCCAGAGCCGGAAGAGCTGTCCCCGCCAATCCTGCGCCTCGATGACACGGCGGTTGGTTATGATGACAAGCCCGTCCTACGGCGGTTGGATCTGCGCATTGACCAGGATGACAGGATCGCCCTTCTTGGGCGCAACGGAGAAGGGAAATCTACATTTTCCAAGCTATTGGCGGGAAAACTTGATGCGATGGAGGGCAAGAGCTTTGCCACATCCAAGCTGCGCATCGGCTATTTTGCCCAGCATCAATTGGAAGAGCTGCACGCGGACGAAACGCCGCTTGACCACATTCGCAGATTGCGGCCAGAGGAGGCACCCGGCAAATTGCGCGCGCGGCTCGGCGGGTTCGGCATCGGCGCCGAACAGGCCGATACCAAGGCGGCACAGCTGTCAGGGGGGCAAAAAGCGCGCCTCAGCCTGCTGCTCGCCACGCTTGATGCGCCGCACATGCTGATCCTCGACGAGCCCACGAACCATCTTGATATCGAAAGCCGCGAGGCGCTTGTGGAGGCGCTGACGGCCTATACCGGCGCGGTCATTCTGGTGAGCCACGACATGCATCTTCTGAGCCTTGTGGCCGATCGGCTGTGGCTGGTGAAGGACGGGCGTGTCGCGCCATTTGACGGCGATCTAGAGGCTTACCGAAAGATGCTTTTGGGTCAGGAAGACACTGCAAGGCATTCAAAAACAAAGGAAAAGCTAAAACGCCCGAGCAGAGAAGCAATCCTGATCCTGCGCCAGGACGTGCGCAAATGCGAAGAGCGCCTTGAGAAGCTGCAGGTCATGCAAGACAAGATTGCCACCAAGCTCGCTGATCCGGCCCTCTATGACGACGCCCAAGCTGGCGCCATGGAGAGCTGGCAGAAGAAGTATGCCGAAGTCATCGAGGGGCTGGACCGCGCTGAGGCGCTTTGGCTTGCAGCGCAGGAAAAGCTGGACGCGGCTGAAAGCGCATGATGCGGGCTTACAAGCCGCGTGATGAAAACATATATTAAAACTCATGGATGATTTTGATTTCGCGCGCTTAACCTACCTCGTCGTGCTCGGCAGCGCGGTGGTGTTTTGGTTCTTTGCGGTCAACCGAGGCAGCATGAACAAAGTTCTGCAACAGGCTATGATTTGGGGATTTTTATTCATTGGTGTGATCGCCGCCTATGGCCTTTGGGACGATGTGCGCCGTACCAGCGTGCCGCAACAAATGGTGTCCCTGGAGGGCGGGCAGATCGAACTGCCGCTGTCCGCTGATGGCCACTACTACCTCACAGCAGACGTGAATGGTGCCTTCATTGATTTTGTCGTCGACACTGGCGCCACCGATATTGTGCTGAGCGAAGCAGATGCTCGACGTGCGGGGTTTGCGCCCTCTGAACTGAACTACATTGGCCGCGCGCAAACCGCCAATGGTGAGGTGCGCATCGCGCCCGTTCGGATTGATCGCTTTGCCGTTGGCGGGATTGAAGATGTCGGCGTCAGAGCGGTGGTGAACGAAGGAGATCTTGACGGCTCTCTTCTGGGCATGAGCTATCTGCAGCGCTTCAGCAGCGTCAAAATTTCAGGTGGCCGTTTGGTTTTGACCCGGTGAGGCGGCACGATCACCGCTCGGCTTTCTTTTCCCACCTGCCACTTTCTTCTGACCAATACTGCGCAGAGCATCCTGCATCTGTCAGCGATTTCCACTGCGCACGCGCCGTTTGAAGGGCCGCGTCGTCATTTCCATCAAAAAGCACGCAAACGCGGTCTAGTGACGTGACCTCAGCGGCGGTGATCTCGGCCCCATCCATCGTCATGACACAATTGGGATCGTTGGCGGCCTCAGCGGAGGTTGTGAGCAAGATGGGTTGGCGCGCGTCATGATCCCCGCCCACCAAGCCATGGGGAAGAAACCCTTCTTCGGGCCCAAGCCAGAGCTTTTGATCGAGCCAGTCCATTCGTGCCGCATCAACCCCACGCACGGCAATGCGCCACCCTGCCCCACGCGCCTTTTCCAAGAGCGTGGGAAGCGTGGCCTCCAATGGGCGCTGTGTCAGGTGATAAAAGTAAGCCGCGCCCATGGGTTGCCCTTAGTCCTCATACTGATCCGCCACGAGGCGGTTGAGCGTCAACACGCCCCAGCCGGTGGAGCCTTTGGGCGCCATCGGGGTCTCATCGGTGACGCGCGCAACGCCGGCGATATCAAGATGGATCCAAGGCGTGTCTTCCTGGATAAACCGCTGCAAGAACTGCGCGGCGGTGATCGATCCGGCCGCACGCCCGCCCACGTTTTTCATATCCGCCACGCGCGATTTCAGCATTTTGTCATAGGCGTCGCCCATGGGCATCCGCCACGCGCCTTCCTTCTCTGTTTCGGCTGCGTCCAAAAAGTGCCCGCAGAACGTGTCATCATTGGAAAAAACGCCCGCCTTTTCATGGCCCAAGCCGATGATGATCGCCCCAGTGAGCGTGGCCAGATTGATCACAGCCGCAGGTTTGTAAGTTTCCTGCACGTACCAAAGCGCATCGGCCAGAACGAGCCGACCTTCGGCATCCGTGTTGATGATCTCCACGGTGTCGCCCTTCATGGATGTGACCACATCGCCCGGCCGTGTGGCCCGATCAGAGGGCATGTTTTCCACAAGCCCCACGACACCCACAACATTGGCCTTCGCTTTTCGCGCCGCAATCGCGTGCATGACGCCTGTCACAACGCCCGCGCCGCCCATATCCATGGTCATGTCTTCCATGCCGCCTGCGGGCTTGAGGCTGATGCCGCCGGTGTCGAACACCACGCCTTTTCCGACGAGCGCGAGCGGCGCGTCGCCGTCTTTTCCACCCATCCATTCCATCACTGCGACTTTGGAGGGTGTGATGCTGCCATGCCCCACCGACAACAGCAGGTGCATGCCCTTTTCACGCAACTCATCCTCGTCCAGCACGGTGATTTTCAAACCGAGCTCAGCCATCGCTTCAATGCGGCTGGCAAACTCTGTTGTGGTGAGGATGTTGGCAGGCTCGTTGGTTAAATCTCGCGTCAGAAACACGCCTTCAGCCAGCGCCCGCATGGGGGCAGCGGAGGCCTCTGTGGCGTCGGGATCTGCCACCATCAGCGTCACTGGCTCAACCGCCTTTTCTTCGGCTGTTTTATGCTGGTTGAACGCGTAGGCCCGCAGCATCACACCGAGCGCCAGCTCATCACCATGCTCGCGATCAAGAAAAAGCACGAGCTGCGCCGCGTCGCCCTTGGCCTTGGCCAGGGAAGCCCCGGCCTTGCGCGCGTCCAAACCGCTGGCGCTGCCGTGTAGATACACCACATCGATCGCGTCAGCCGCCATTCCAGCGGGATAATCGAGGCTTTTGGCACCACCGGCCGACATCTTCTCCCACGCCTCTGAGCCAGTGAGGCGCAAGAGAGCGCCGCCGGTCATATCGTCGATCATTTTACCGGCCTCATCCAACGCGCCGTCGCTGTCCACAAACAGGGCAACGCGGCCCTTGAACGTCGCGATTTGATCGAGATCGGGCGCGGTGAAACTGATAGAAACCGGTGCGGACATGCGAGTGCTCCTGAAGCCTTGGGGTACATTTGGTAGAGGTGTAGCGCGCGGACGCAATATTGACCAGTTAACAGTGGTAGAACACACGCTTTTCCGGTAGGTTACCAAAAACAAAACGTGGGGGTGAGCGCTTGACCAGATTCGACAGGTACGTTCTGTCGCAATTTATGGTGCTGTTCGGCTTTTTCGCGTTGGTTTTGGTGTCGATCTTTTGGATCAACAAAGCCGTGCGGATGTTTGACCGTCTGATCGGTGACGGGCAGCCAGCCTGGGTGTTTTTGGAATTTACCGCGCTGACCCTGCCCGGCGTGATCGGCATGGTTTTGCCGATTGCCGCGTTCGCTGCGGCCGTCTATGTGACCAACCGTTTGAGCACGGAAAGTGAGCTCACCGTCGTGCAAGCCACGGGATACTCACCTTGGCGCCTGTCGCGTCCCGCTTTGATGTTTGGTGTGATCATTGCCGTCATCATGTCGCTTCTGAGCCACTACCTGATCCCCACCTCCTTGGGCGAGTTGCGCCAAAGAGAAGCGGAAGTCAGGCAGAGCATTTCCGCGCGGTTTTTGGAAGAAGGCGTGTTTTTGCACCCGGCCCCGGGCATTACGTTCTACATTCGGGACATCACGCCCAATGGTGAGCTGCGCGATGTCTTCCTATCAGACCGTCGCGATCCGCTTAGCACGATCGAATACACGTCGACTCAAGCCTATCTGGTGCAGGAAGCCGGCGGCACTTCTCTGGTGATGGTGTCGGGTCTGGCACAGACCCTTCGCGGCGATGACGCACGGCTTTTCACCACACATTTCGATGATTTCTCCTACGACATCAGCAGCCTGATTGCACAAAACCCAACGACGCTGAACAAGGTGGAGTTTGCTCATACGGGTGATCTGATCCTCAGGCCAAAAGAGATCATGGACAGCACCAACGCCACGGAAGGCATGTTGCAATACGCCCTGCACAATCGGTTTTCTCAGGCGCTGATGTGTGTGGTCGTCACCCTCATTGGCTTTGCGACGCTTCTGCTTGGCGGATTCAGTCGGTTTGGGATCTGGTGGCAAATTGTAACGGCGTTCTTTCTCCTTGTCGGGATCAAGGTCATCGAGGGCTCCATCACCGGCATCGTCATTGCCAATGCCGCCCTCTGGCCGCTGATGTATGGGCCTGTGCTCTTTGGTTTGGCGGTCACCATGCTGCTTCTCTATCTGGCTGACAGGCCGGGTATCCTTCGCGCCATTCGGCTGCGAAGGACAATGGAGGATCCAGCATGATCCTGCACATGTACTTTGCGCGGAAGTTTCTGTGGTCGACGTTTCTCATCTTTTCGATTTTTGTCGTGATCCTGGCCCTGATCGACCTGGTCGACAAACTACAGGATTTTTCATCGCTGCCCTTTGCCAACGTCCTGGGCATCGTGCTTTTGAAAATTCCCGAAGACACCTATGAAATTCTGCCGCTTGTCATCGTCTTGGCCACGGTCGCGCTTTACATCCGCCTGGCGCGTTCCTCTGAGCTTGTCGTCGTGCGCGCGGCAGGGCGATCTGCATTGCGCAGTTTGGCGGCACCCGTCGGTGTCGCGGCGATCGTTGGCATTCTATCGGTGACCATGTTCAACCCGATCGTCGCGGCCTCGGCCAAACGCTACAATGATCTGATCAACACCTATATTGGTGGCGGTGTTGCCTCAATCTTGGTGATCGCCTCAGAGGGTCTTTGGTTGCGGCAAGGCAATCCCGAAGGGCAGACCGTGATCCATGCAGAGCGGGCCAGCTCTGATCTCACGGTCTTGTTTGACACCACCTTTTTGCAGCTGGACGCTGACGGAACACCGACACAGCGCATCCGGGCGCAGGCAGCCCGTCTGATGGCCGGAGAATGGGTGCTTTATGGCGCAAAGGTTTGGGACCTTGCGCGCGGCACGATTTCGGAAGCCGAAGCGCGTGAATTTGAACAGATGCGCATACGCTCTGATCTGACCCAGGACAGGATCATCGATAGCTTCGGCAAACCCGAATACATTCCGATCTGGGAACTTCCAGACTTTATCGGACAGCTGGAGCAGGCCGGGTTTTCGGCACGGCGCTATGACATGTGGTACCAGATGGAGCTCGCACGGCCCTTGTTTATGATGTCGCTTGTGATGGTCGCTGCTGCCTTCACGATGCGCCCGACACGGCTGTCAAATACCGGGATGTCGGTGCTCACTGCGGTGTTGCTGGGCTTTGGGCTTCATTACATCAGGAACTTTGCGCAAATTCTCGGAGAGAACGGCGAAATCCCCATCACTTTGGCGGCCTGGGCGCCGCCGGTTGCCTCGCTACTATTGGCCACTGGCATTCTGCTGCACATGGAAGACGGGTGAGTGGCTAGGTGAGAGTTTGGTCGCGCATATCAATTTGGTTTTTGGGCCTGTTTGTAGCGGTATCTGCCGCAGCACAAGACGCGCCCTTGCAGCCAGCGGTTCTCGTTGCCGATGACGTCTATCTTGAAGGAAATGAGCGGCTTGTTGCGAATGGCAATGTGGAAGCGATCTACAACGGCCGACGGCTGCAGGCAGAAGGGATCATCTACGACCGGGCAACCGACCGTTTGATCCTGACAGGCCCGATTGTGATCCATGAAGGCGACGAAAGCGTCATTCTGGCCTCCTCTGCGGACATGGACCAGGATCTGGAAAACGGGATCTTGCGGGGCGCGCGCCTGATCATGGGCGATCACGTGCAATTGGCCGCGCAAGAGCTGCAAAGATCGGCGGGCCGCTACAATGTGCTCTCCAAAGCGGCCGTCACATCGTGCCGCGTCTGCGAAAACGGAGGGCCGCCACTTTGGCAGATCCGCGCGCAAAGGGTGATCCATGATCAGATTGAGCGGCAACTCTATTTTGAAAACGCCCAATTCCGCGTTCTGAACACGCCCGTTTTCTACCTGCCCCGCTTGCGTTTGCCGGATCCAACGCTGGAGCGTGCGACAGGATTTCTCGTGCCAACGCTGATCAATTCGTCACTTTTGGGATTTGGCGGGCGCCTGCCGTACTTTATCCGGCTGGGCGATCACCGGGACCTGACGCTCACACCGTTTATCACCAATGAAACCCGCACGCTTGAGTATCGCTACCGTCAGGCATACCGAAACGGACGGGTTAGTTTTGAAGGCGCCTTCTCGGACGATGACATAAACACCGTTGGATCACCCTCAACGCGTTGGTACGTCTTTGGAAAGGGTGAGTTTGACCTCGGCCGTGATCTCAACCTCAAGTTCGACATTGAGGCCGTGAGTGACGACACATACCTGCTGGATTACGACTATTCTGAAAAGACCCGTCTCGACAGCGAACTTGAGATCGAACGTGCATCACGTCAGAGCTATGTCCGAGCGGCGATCACCCATTTCCAAAGTTTGCGCCCAAGTGAGTCGAACTCGACCTTGCCCACGCTTGTCTTGGAAACCAATTACGAGCGCAGGTTTTTCCCCGCCTCGCTGGGGGGTGAGTTCCGCTTGGGCGCCGAAGCTAAATCTCATCGGCGCAGCTCCGACTTTGCCTTTGATTCAGCGGACAGTGACGTTTTTGCAGACGGACGCGACATCACACGGTTCACCGTAGAGACCCGCTATCTTCGAGGTTGGACGCTTCCTGCGGGGATCTTGGCGCAAGCCAGTGGCGGGCTGGCCTTTGACACGTTCAGGATTGATCAAGCCGGAACAACAAGCCTCAGCTCACATTCCGAAGTCACACCGTCTGTAGACCTTGAATTGCGCATGCCTTTGGTCCGCGCAGGCACAAACGGAACGGACGTGATTGAGCCCATCGTCCAGGTCGCCTGGGTAGGCGGATCGAATGCATTTATCCCAAACGATGAAAACACGCGCATTGAGTTTGATGAGGGCAATCTATTTTCCACGTCACGCTTTGTGGCCCCTGATCGCAGGGAACGCGGGTTGATGGCCTCTTACGGCATCAACTGGACCCGGTTCATGAACAGCGGCTGGCAAAGTGCATTGGCCGTGGGTCAGCTTATTCGCGACGAAGATCAGCTTGAGTTCAACGGCAACGACAGTTTCTCCTCCGCATCAGGGCTAAACTCCGAGATCTCAGATCTTTTGGTGGCAGGCCAGCTCAAGAGCAACGATGGGCTGGTTCTGACGGCGCGCAGTCTTTTCAACGGGGGGTCAGAGGCCACCAAGGCCGAAGCGCGTGCGCGTTGGAACAATGACACCACCGCGCTCGCTGCGACGTATATCTGGCTCGAACGAGATCCGGCCGAAGACAGGGCTGCAACCGTGTCGGAATGGGCGTTTGACGTGTCCTATCGCTTGTCGCAGCATTGGACAGGAAGCGCGGACTGGCGCTATGACGTGGCCTCGGACGACTCCATTCGCGCCGGGGTCGGTCTCACATACACGAATGAGTGTGTTGACATTTCTCTGTCGGCATCTCGCCGCTTCACCTCGTCATTCTTCCTTGAACCCTCGACCGATATAAGCTTAACGGTCGGGTTGAGGGGCTTTACAACGCGAACCGCAGACCGCAGTTTCTCTCGGTCTTGCTCAAACTGACAGGGCTTCTGATCGATATGCGATTGGCATTTTTGACATCTATTGTGGCGGCTGCCGTGACGACGGTTGCGTGGGTCGTGCCGGCGCAGCAGGCAGGCGCTCAAAATCTGTTTGCCCCCGTGATCAAGGTCAACGAAAAGGCGATCACCCGGTTTGAGATCGACCAACGCGCCCGTCTTCTGACGCTGTTCCGAGCGCCGGGTGATCCGGTGGAAACTGCCCGAGAGCAACTGATCGAAGACCGGCTCAAGATGCAAGAGGCACAGGATATCGGCTTTGTCATCAGCGAAGAGGTTTTGCTGGAAGCCATGGATGAATTTGCAGCCCGCGCCAATCTTGACCTGGATGAGATGCTCAACGCACTGGGCGGTGCCGGCGTCGAAGAAGTGACATTTCGTGAATATATTCGCGTGGGCATCACCTGGCGTGAGGTCGTCAGCGCACGGTTTGGCTCGCAAGTGTCGGTCAATGAGGAAGACATGGAACGCGCGCGCTTGGCTCTAACCGGGGCAAGCGGTGTGCGTGTGCTGCTCTCAGAGATTGTTCTGCCGATCCCACAGGGCCAGCTGGAGACAGTGCTCGCACGGGCGGAAACGCTGGCTCAGATCGACAATACGCGCGATTTTGAAGTGGCCGCACGACGCTTTTCTGCGTCTCCATCCGGCCCGACCGGTGGCCGTATGGAGTGGACCTCCATATCTGATTTGCCCCCGCAGCTGCGCCCGGTCATCCTTGATCTGGCCCCCGGCGAAGTGACCGAACCCATCACCACAGAACAGGCGATCATTCTTTTGCAAATGCGCGACATTGCGGAAACGGAAACGGCCGAGCCACGCTATGCAGAGATAGAATACGCCACATATTTCATCCCCGGCGGTCGTAGCGAAGAGGCTTTGCAGATCGCCCAACAGGTGACAGAACGCGTGAACACCTGCGATGATCTTTACGGTGTGGCGCAGGGCCAGCCGGTGAGCGTGCTGGACGTGGTCGCACAACCGCCCAGCGAGATAGCCCAAGATATCGCGATCCAATTGAACCAGCTTGACCCCGGTGAGGTGTCTACCGCGCTGACGCGATCCAATGGGCAAACGCTGATGTTGCTGATGCTTTGCAGCCGAACCCCCGTGGTCGAAGGCGCCGAGGATGGCCCCTCGGAAGAAGATCTGACGTCTTTTGTTCAGACATCGCGCCTTGAATCCTTTTCCAACGGCTATTTGGCACGGCTCAAGGCTGAGGCCCGGATCATAGAAAACTGATGCAAGGGCCTGTTGCGCTGACATGCGGCGAACCCGCGGGGGTTGGCCCGGAATTGGCCGTATCCGCTTGGCATGCGCTCAAAGACCGGATGCCCTTTTTTTGGATCGGGGATCCACGTCATCTTCCGGAAGGGGCGCAGGTCGTTGAGATTGAGAGGCCAATTGAGGCGATCAGCGCCATGGCGCACGGCCTGCCTGTCATCCGGCACATGTTTGACGGGGACCTGACCCATGGTCGCCCGAACCTGAAACACGCAGCCGACGTCATTGAGGTGATTGCACAGGCCGTAGACTGGACCAAACACGGCGACGCCAGCGCTATGTGCACAGCGCCCATTCACAAAAAAGCCCTGCAAGACGGGGCCGGGTTTTCCTATCCGGGCCACACCGAGTATCTGGCCGCGCTCGCCGAGGTGGACAATGTCGTGATGATGCTGGCCAGCGATCAGTTGCGCGTGGTGCCCGCGACCATTCACATCCCCTTACATGAAGCGCCTTCGGCCCTGACACCAAGGCTGCTTGAGATGACGATCCGCATCACCCATACCGCGCTGGTACGTGACTTCGGGGTGGCGTCGCCCAGATTGGCTGTGGCGGGCCTCAACCCCCACGCGGGCGAAGGGGGGAACATGGGCAGCGAGGAGGTCGCTTGGATCGGCCCCCTGATTGAGGGTTTGCGACAGGAGGGGCTCGATCTTAGGGGCCCAATGTCGGCTGACACCATGTTCCACGCCGAGGCGCGCCAAGGCTATGATGCAGCCATTGCCATGTACCACGATCAGGCGCTCATCCCCATCAAGACTCTGGATTTTGACCGAGGTGTGAATGTCACGCTTGGACTGCCCTTCGTGCGTACCTCGCCCGATCATGGCACAGCCCTTGATATCGCGGGTCAGGGCAAAGCCAATCCCACGTCGACTGTGGAGGCGTTATTGATGGCGCACCGCTTAGCGGCTGGGCGCAGAGCATGAGCGCCATTGACGATCTGCCACCCCTGCGCGAGGTGATTGCACAACATGGTCTGTCCGCGCGCAAAGCCTTGGGGCAGAATTTTTTGCTGGATTTGAACCTGACTTCAAAGATCGCGCGGCAGGCGGGCGATCTGCAGGGTGTGAGCGTTTTGGAAGTGGGCCCAGGGCCGGGTGGCCTGACCCGCGGGTTGCTGGCGGAAGGCGCCAAGCGGGTTCTCGTGATCGAAAAGGACGCGCGTTGCCAGCCTGCCTTGGAAGAGATCAAGACAGCATATCCCGGGCGTTTGGAGATCCTTGAGGGGGACGCGTTGAAGGTGAACCCTATGGATCACCTGACACCGCCCATGCGCATTGTGGCCAACCTGCCCTACAATGTGGGCACGGAATTGCTGGTGAGATGGCTCACACCTTCGTCCTGGCCTCCGGTCTGGGACAGTTTGACATTGATGTTTCAACGCGAGGTTGCGGATCGGATTGTGGCCCAGCCTGGAAGCAAGGCTTACGGCAGGCTCGCTGTTCTTGCCCAATGGCGATGCGAGGCACGCATCACGATGACCCTGCCGCGAGAGGCGTTCTCGCCCCCTCCCAAGGTTTCAAGCGCCGTGGTGCATCTGAAAGCCTTGCCTGAGCCGCGCTTCGCCGCAGACCCGAAGGTGCTGGAGCGCGTCGTCGCCCAAGCGTTCAACCAGCGCCGCAAGATGCTGCGCGCCGCGCTCAAAGGCATAGTGCAGGATTTGGAGGGGTGCCTGAGGGAGGCCGACATCGCCCCGACCGACCGGGCAGAAGTTGTGCCATTGGAGGCATTCTGCGCCTTGGCACGCGTGGTCAAAAACGCAGTCTAGGGTTTTTAAGACTGTAGAAAAAAGCGAAGCGCTACTCTGCGGCTTCCTGTGACCCGGCATCGGTGTCGCTATCAGCGCTGCCCTCGGTCGCGGTCTCTTGTTTCGGGCTGCGCGGCTTGCGCTGTCGTTTTGGCTTTTCCGGCGCGGACTCAGGCGTCTCGACCAAGCCACTGTCGCCTTCACCGGACGTCTCCATCACGGTCTCATCTGGCGCGGGCGTCTCTTCAACAAGATCTCCGCCATTTGCTTCACGCTCTTGCCGTTTGGCGCGCTCACGATCCCGCTCAGCCTGACGTTCACGGTTCTGACGCTCCTGCTCTTCGCGGCGGGCGTCTTGCTCTTTCTGTGCAACGCTGAGCAAACGCAGGTAATGCTCTGCGTGCTGTTGGAAGTTCTCTGCGGCCACGCGATCCCCGGACAGCTGCGCGTCACGGGCCAATTGATTGTACTTGTCAATAATCTGCTGCGGGGTGCCGCGCACTTTACCTTCCGGACCAGAGCTGTCGAACACACGATTGACGACGTTACCCACTGACCGATTGCGGTTAGACTTGTTCCGCGAACGTGACTTTGAAGATCTCATATTTAGATGTAAGCCCTATGCTCTGATGCCGCTTGATCGTGTCGTCGCGCCCCATGCGCTTCTTCTGTGCTGGATCAACCATTTTGCGGCTTGGTAACAAGCGGGACAGCTGAGTTTGCCATCCACCGTCTTGTTACCCCCTGTGTAACCACGGGAGGGGGTCTGTGACAAGAGGGCACAGGTATTTTTAATGATTATCTACCCAAAATAACGGCTCAAGGGCCTGAAAGTCACTTTGCCTCGTGTCGCATGCAGCCCTGAACGACCCTGTCCCGACCATCAAGATCCGGCAGAATCTTCACCGACTCGAAACCCGCCTCTTGAAACAGGACCGCCACTTGCGGCCCTTGAGTCCATCCGGTTTCGACCATGAGCCAGCCTTTGGGGTTCAGAAACGTCGGAGCCGCCGCAACGATGGCCCTATAGGCCGTCAACCCATCTGCCTCATCCGTCAGCGCCACACGCGGCTCATAGGTCAGTTCAGGATCAAGCGCCGCCATATCTGCCGCTGCAATGTAGGGTGGGTTCGACACAATGAGGTCAAAACAGCCTTCAACCTGCTCAAACCAATCTGACACCTTCATCGTCACCCGTTGCGCCAATCCGAGGCGTTCTGCATTTTCGGCAGCAACGGTCAAGGCGGCTTCAGATACATCCGTCCCGACGCCAAGTGCATTGGGTCGCTCGGCGAGCATAGAGAGCAAAATGCACCCCGACCCGGTGCCCAGATCCATGACACGCTCAAACGGCACTGCGAGGGCTGCGCGCACCAGAACCTCCGTTTCGGGACGCGGATCGAGGACGTCGCTGGTCACGCGAAACTCATGCTCATAAAAAGCCCGAAGACCGAGGATGTGAGAGAGAGGCTCTCTGCCACAGCGCCGCGCGGCCATGGCGCTCAGATGATCTTCGGCGGGCTCCGGCAATGGATCAGGCTGCATCACGCCGACGCGGTCATGCCCAATCCCAAGCGCGGCCGCCACGATCAACCGAGCCTCTCGGGCCGGGTTTTCGATCCCCGCCGCGGTCAGCCGCCCGCGCAGATCTGTCAAGGCTTCGCCGACGCTGCGACTCACCCGTTCATCTCCGCCAAAAGCGTGGCCTGTGCGTCCGCGATCAATGCCTCAATGACCTCATCCAAATCCCCGCCCACAATCGCATCCAATTTGTAAAGGGTCAGGCCAATGCGATGATCCGTCATCCGGCCTTGCGGAAAGTTATAGGTGCGAATGCGCTCTGACCGGTCACCGGACCCGACTTGCGCGGCACGGGTTTCAGACCGTTCATCATGAGCGCGCTGGCGTTCCAGATCGTAGAGCCGGGTCTTCAGGACCTGCATCGCGATCTCTCGGTTGCGATGCTGGGATTTCTCCGAAGAGGTGACCACCAACCCGGTGGGAATATGGGTGATCCTGACAGCGGAATCGGTGGTGTTTACGTGCTGCCCGCCCGCCCCAGACGCGCGCATTGTGTCGATCCGCAAGTCGCTTGCGTCAATTTGAATGTCCACATCCTCGGCCTCGGGCAGAACCGCCACGGTCGCGGCAGAGGTATGAATGCGCCCGCCGCTTTCGGTCTCTGGAACCCGCTGCACGCGGTGCACACCGCTTTCAAATTTCATCCGCGCAAAGACGCCCTCGCCCTTGATGGCGGCCACCACTTCCTTGATACCGCCAAGTTCGGTTGCGTTTTCTTCGATGATCTCAAACCGCCAGCCATGGGTCTCAGCGTAGCGCTGATACATGCGCAGAAGATCGCCGGCAAAAAGCGCGGCCTCATCGCCACCGGTTCCCGGCCGGCTCTCTAGGATCGCTGGGCGCCCATCAGCTTCATCCTTGGGCAGAAGGGCGAGTTGAAGCGACGCTTCCATCTGCGGCAGACGCGCCTTGATCTCGGCGGTTTCGTCCTCGGCCAGTTCACGCATTTCAGGGTCATTCAGCATCGCTTCGGCCGCTTCAAGATTGTCCAAAGACTGCGTATAGGCGCGAATTTCTTCAACCACTTGCCTGAGCTCAGCATATTCGCGCCCGAGCTGGGCTATATCGCCACCGCCCTCAGCCATCTGCGCTTCGATGAATTCGAACCTGCGCGTAATCTCGTTTAGTTTGTCTAACGGCACCATGTCGCGGGTGTCCCAATTTCAAAGGTCTTGGTCAAGAGGCACACTTCTGCTACGCTTTTAGTATGTTGAGAGCTTGCCTATTTTCCCTCCTAATGGTGATGACGCCTGCTTTGAGCCAGGCCAAAACAGTGGATTGCTATTGCACCAACTCAACCGGTGATCGGGTTGAGCTGGGCGAAATGGTCTGCCTCTTCGTGAACGGCAGGTCTTTCACCGCGCAGTGCCAGATGTCCCTGAACAACCCCATGTGGCGGGAAGTCAGCGAAGGCTGCCTATCCTCCTGACGACGACCTGAGCGCGGCCAACCAGGCATCCACGCGGGCCGCATTCACGCCCATATCCAATTTGCCAAATCTCAGCCGCGCGTGGATCTTAATCAGATCGGCTTCCTGCTCAACAGTTGTGTAATCCGGAAAGCCAAAGACGCGGCTGCGCGTGACATAGGTGATCATGCCCTCCTCGACAGATCCGGCCAAAACCCGCGTGCGCGGCGTTGCCAGGGCGATGCTATGCAGCCGCGCCAAGTCGCCCTCAGCCGCCTCAATCACGCGCTTGGCGCCACCCTCTAAGTCGCGATCTTCCATCTCTCTGGGCATCGCGTGCCAACGTGCCGGGTCACTGGGCGCAAAGCGCACATAAAGCCCAAGCCCTATGAAACCCGTAAGAAGAACAATTAGGATGATGCGCATACTCGCCTCTTTATCTGGTCACATCTTCAAGCTCAGCCTTTTCGACGTGTCCAACTCCACAGACAGATAAGCTCCATCGCGACATGCGCCGCGGCCACCGCTGTGGCGCCTGTGGGATCATAAGGCGGGCTTACTTCCACGATGTCGCCGCCAACCAGGTTGATCCCGGCCAAATCTCGTAGAAAAATCGCGGCCTGCCCGGAACTTAAGCCGCCCCATACAGGTGTGCCAGTGCCAGGGGCAAAGCCAGGGTCAAGCCCGTCAATGTCAAAGCTGAGGTAGACCGGGCTATCGCCCACAATCTCACGCTCTTTGGTGGCCACGGCAGACGGCCCGGTTTCATGCACCTCACGCGCATCAATGATGGAGATCCCGAGCGTATCAGGGTTATGCGTGCGGATCCCAACCTGCGCGGATTTGGTGACGTCAATCAGGCCCATCTTCACGGCTTTGTAAAACATGGTGCCGTGATCAATGCGGTCCATATCGTCATCCGGCCAAGTATCAGTATGAGCATCGACCTGCACCAAAGACATCGGGCCGTACTTCTCAGCATAGGCTTTCAGGATTGGGAAACTGATAAAATGGTCGCCACCCAAGGCGATGCTCGCGGCCCCACCCGCCAGAATGGTCCGAATGTGATCTGTCAGGCGATCAGGAAATGCAGCGACCTTGGCATAGTCAAAGGCCAAATCGCCGTAATCAATGATATCGAACTCATCAAGCGGGCTCATGTCATCCCAGCCATAGGGCAAATCAAAAGGCTGCAACGTGCTGGCTTCCCGGATCGCGCGGGGGCCCATGCGGGTGCCCGTACGGTTGGTGACAGCCTGATCAAACGGAACGCCCGTAATCGCGATGTCCACGCCGCTCAGCTCCTTGGTGTAGCGCCTGCGCAAAAACGATGTGGCCCCGCCAAAGGCATTTTCATAACCAAGGCCATTCGGCTCCTTGCGATTGAACGCCAGATCGACCTCTTCTTGTGCGTCTTCCAAACCCATGTCACCCTCCCAGTCTATTCACATGTAGCGCACCCACTGCGAGGCTCGACCGCAAGGGAGGGACGAGCCGCGCCAGCACCGTTCTCAGCTCGGCTGCGCCCGCTCCACCAATCTGGCAAAGAAAGACGCCCCAATCGGTGCGACCTTATCATTAAAATTGAAGCCCGGATGATGCAGCACCGGCCCGTCCCCCTGCCCCAGGAAAAGATATGCCCCAGGTCGCTCATTGAGCATGTAGGAAAAATCCTCTGCCCCCATTTCCTTTTGGTGATCCGTCGACACTTGATCCTCACCCGCAAGTTCCCGGGCAACCTCGGCCGCAACGGCGACTTTGTCCGCGTCATTCATCGTGGCCGGATACCCCACATCGATCCGCAACTCCGCGGCCACCCCGTAGGCGGTCGCCTGCCCTGCAACGATGTCCTTCATGCGCTGCCACACCATCTCTTGCACATGGCGTTCAAAGCTCCGGATCGTCCCGCCAACATAGGCCTCCTCGGGCACGATGTTTTCAGCACTGCCCGTGTGGATCTGAGTGACAGACACCACCAGCTCCTCAAGGGCAAAGTGATTGCGACTGACAATGGATTGCAGCGCTTGCGTGATACCCGCTGCCGCCAACACCGGATCGCGAGTTTGATGAGGATAGGCGCCGTGCCCGCCCTGCCCCGTGATATCGATGTGAAAGCTGTCAACGGCCGCCATGATCGGGCCAGGACAGGTGTGAAAAGTGCCCGAGACTTTGCCAGGTAGAGTGTGCAACGCATAGACATGTCCAACGTCGTAGCGATCCAAAATGCCGTCCTCGACCATCAGATGCCCACCGCCCGGGCCCTCCTCCGCTGGCTGAAAAATCACCACAACACGGCCTGCGAAATTGCGCGTCTCAGCCAGGTACTTCGCCGCCCCCAACAGCATCGCCGTGTGCCCGTCATGACCGCAAGCATGCATCGCACCAGGGACCCGTGAGGCGTAATCAAGACCGGTGGCTTCAGCAATCGGCAAGGCATCCATGTCAGCCCGCAGCCCGATCACCGGTCCATCCTGCGGCGCGCACCCGTCTATCACGGCCACGACCCCACTTTCAGCGATACCAGTTTCGATCTCAGTGATCCCAAATTCGCGCAACCGATCGACCACAAAGGCCGCGGTTTTATGGCAGTTCAGCCCCAGTTCGGGATGCGCATGGAGATGCTGACGCCACGCCGCCATCTCGTCGGCAAACCCCGCGATCCGGTTTATCACCGCCATCTATGGACTCCTCGCCAAGCACAGGTCACGGTGCCTGCATGCCTGACGACGCGCTCATTCACAACCCTCATGGTGGCCTGCCCCGCCTTCTTGAAATCATGCGCCGCTTGCGCGACCCCGAGAGTGGCTGCCCATGGGACATCGAACAGGATTTCGCCAGCATCGCGCCCTACACGATTGAGGAAGCTTATGAGGTCGCTGACGCCATTGAACGCGAAGCCTGGGACGAACTGAAAGACGAACTTGGCGATCTTCTGCTTCAGGTGGTATTCCACGCCCAGATCGCCAAGGATCGCGGGTTTTTTGAGTTTCACGCCATTGCCGACAAGATCTCAGACAAGATGGTCGCGCGCCACCCCCATGTCTTTGGCAGCGAGAGCCGCGACAAGAGCGCGGAGCAACAAACCCTTGATTGGGAGACCGTCAAAGCCGCCGAACGCGCGGCCAAAGCTCAAATGGGTGTGCTTGATGGCGTGGCGCTCGGCCTGCCTGCCCTGATGCGCGCGGTCAAGTTGCAAAAGCGGGCGGCGCGCGTGGGCTTTGACTGGCCGGATGCCTCTCACGTTCTGGACAAAATTCAGGAAGAAGCCGCCGAGTTGACCGAGGCGGCAAACACCCTACCCCAAGACAAGATAGAAGAGGAAATGGGGGATCTTCTGTTCGTTGTGGCCAATCTGGCGCGCCACATGAAAGTTGACCCGGAGGTTGCTCTGCGCCGCGCCAACGCAAAGTTCACACGCCGTTTCACCTCCATTGAGGCGGCACTCGCAGCCAAAGGGCGCCGCCCCGAACAGTCAAATCTTGAAGAAATGGACCGCCTCTGGGACGCCGCAAAGGCAGAGGAAAAACGTCAGCCGTGACGGACTTGATTGCGGCGGTGCTCGCTTACTCAAACACTCTCAGGCGCGGCGAAAGATACTCTATCTTCTGAGTTGCAAAGCCCGCTTGCCACGGCACGGCAGTCACTTGGCAATTGGCTTTGGTGCCGGCCTCAAAATCATCCAGATCCACTTTGTTCATGAAACCAACGCCCGTCAAAATCCGCCGGTTGCCCAGTTTGATCGTGACTTTCTGTCGTGCCTTGAGATCAAGCTTCGTGGAGATCACGTAGGCTTGCAAACGCTCCTGCACCGCCCAAAAGCTACAAACGGCGGTTTTGCCGCCGATGTCTTTGACCATGGAGGCGATCACGATGGCGCCGTAGGGACGAAACCCGTAGCTGATGACTTCCCCACTGTTGACCATGGGTGTGGTGTAACGTTTAGACTGTGCTGTCGCGGGTGTGGACAGCGCGATTGCCGCAGAACCGGCAATGAAGATGGCAGTGATGATCGTTTTAAACATTGTAATACCTCTTACCCACCGTCCTTGAACCAACATGAAAAAATCGGAGCACTCAATTAAAAAGTGCATTATGCGACAAAATTTCTCTAATTTCTCAGTCACCTAGTATTGGGCGCGCGCTGGGCCATTCGGTGGCTTGATGATAAGCTTCTGCCAGTTCAAGCAACATCCGGTCCGCACCCGGGCGCCCGATAAGTTGCAGCCCCATCGGCAAATCGTTTTCTCCAAACCCAGCGGGCACACAGATGGCAGGCAAACCAAGCAGGCTTGCCGGGATCACCACTTCCATCCAGTGATGATAGGTGTCCATCTTTTGGCCAGCGATCTCGCCGGGCCAATGCATCTCAACCGGGAATGGCCACACCTGTGCGCTGGGCAGGGCAAGGACGTCGTAGCTTTCAAACAAGGTCGAGGCGGCGCGCGACCAATCAGCCCGTTTCAGGCTGGCCTCATGCACGTCCATCGCCGTCATAGCCAGACCGCGCTTAATCTCCCACACCGCCTCTGGTTTAAGCTGTGCCCGCGTGACCGGATCTACGTAAAGGTCGCGCGACTCCGCAGCGATCGTGAAGGATCGCAAATCAGTCCATGCCTGCCAAAGCACATCTCGCGATACAGGCGGTTCGATCGGTGAAACCGCCGCGCCAACCCTCTCTAAATCGCCCAAAGCTCCAACGCAAAGCGTCAGGATCCCCGGCTCCATCGCCAAAGCGCCGCCCCAATCACCAAGCCAGCCAATTCTTAGCCCGTCTGCATGGGGGTCCAGATTCTCAAAGGCATCTGTTGCGGCCATGACGCTTAGAAGCAAGGCAAGATCGCCTGGATCCCTTGCCATCGGCCCGCGCGTTGAGAGTTTGTGCAGATAGAGATCTCCTCCTTCCGCCCCTGGAACCACGCCATGGGTGGGACGCAGACCGTAAACGTTGCACCATCCCGCCGGGTTGCGCAGGGACCCCATCATGTCCGATCCGTCCGCGATCGCCATCATGCCGCTCGCCAAAGCCGCGGCGGCGCCGCCAGACGATCCCCCCGCGCTCAGATGCGGCGCATAAGGCGTGCCAGTCACACCGAAGAGAGGGTTGTAGCTGTGCGAGCCCAGGCCAAATTCGGGCACATTGGTCTTGCCAATGAAAATCGCTCCGGCCGCCCGCATGCGCGCCACATGAGGATCATCAACCTGCGATATCTGACCCGCGAAAATCGGTGAGCCTTGAGAATTCGGCAGCCCCTCGGCATCTGCGAGATCTTTGATCGCTGTTGGCAATCCGGCAAGAGCACCCATTGGGCCTGCCTGATCGACGGCGCGCGCCTCTGCTAAAAGGTCGTCTGCATCACGCTGAGACACGATGGCATTGATCCGGCCATTCACGGCCGTAATACGCTCCAGAGAGGCTTCCATCACGCGTTCGACGCTCAGCTTGCTAGAGAGTATCGCCGCCACTTGGTCTCGCGCCGCCATGTTCAACGGATCTGTCAAACTCAGTCCCCGCTTCTTTCTTTTCACAAATAGCCCCAGGGATTTGGGGGCTGGCCCCCAAAGATAAACGTGTTTTAGGGCTGGCCCCCAAGTATGACGCGTTTGAGTACCGGAGAAACGCTACAGATCATCCCCCTGCGCCTCTGCACGGCTTTTACCGCTTACATCCATGGCAAGTGTTGCCGCCATGAACTGATCGAGATCTCCATCCAGAACGCCTTTGGTATCCGATGTCTCCACGTTGGTGCGCAGGTCTTTGACCATTTGATAGGGTTGCAGCACGTAGGACCGGATCTGGTTGCCCCAGCCCGCATCGCCTTTGCCCGCATGGGCCTCTGCGATCGCCTCATTGCGCTTATCAAGCTCCAGCTGATAAAGCCGTGATTTCAAAGCTTTCATCGCAATATCACGGTTCTGGTGCTGTGATTTTTCCGAGCTTGTGACCACGATCCCGGTGGGATGATGGGTGATCCGCACCGCTGAGTCCGTTTTGTTTACGTGCTGCCCGCCCGCACCGGACGACCGGTATGTATCGACCCTGATATCAGACGGGTTCACCTCAATTTCGATATTGTCATCCACAACCGGATAGACCCAGACCGACGAAAACGACGTATGCCGCTTGGCGGCAGAATCGAATGGAGAAATCCGCACAAGCCGATGCACGCCAGATTCTGATTTCAACCAGCCATAGGCATTGTGCCCAGAGATCTTGTAAGCCGCTGACTTGATCCCAGCCTCATCGCCCGCGCTTTCTGATTGCAACTCAACCGTGTAGCCATGGGCCTCAGCCCATCGCACATACATCCGCGCCAGCATTGAGGCCCAATCGCAGCTTTCCGTGCCGCCCGCGCCCGCGTTGATTTCCAAAAACGTGTCATTGGCGTCCGCCTCGCCGTTCAGAAGCGCTTCGAGTTCCTTGGCGGCCGCCTTTTGCGCCAGAGACTTGATGGACAGTTCAGCCTCCGCCACGACATCGGCGTCGTCTTCCATCTCCCCCAGCTCGATCAGTTCGACATTGTCGGACATGTCTTGCTTGATCCCGTCATGGGTCGCAATCGCATCGACGAGGGCTTGCCGCTCTCGCATCAGCTTTTGGGCCTTTGCGGGGTCATCCCAGAGATTAGGATCTTCGACACGCGCATTGAATTCCTCCAACCGGTGTTTGGCCGTCTCCCACCCCATGCGCTGGCGCAACAGCTCTAGGGAGTTTTCAATCTCTGCTACGGTTTGTTCAATTTCGGCGCGCATTCCGGCGATCCTTTCTCTGCTCAGGTCGAGGTGATAACAAGCGGGATTGGGTTGAACAAGATTTGTGAACAGATGGGACACAGTAATCACACGCATGATGAGGATAGATTGCAAGACCGACTTGCCGCACTCAGTGCGCGAGATCCGGTTCCGCTGTGCAAAACGGACTTGGCGCAGATTTTCCAGGTCACACTACCGGATGGAACTCCGGGTGTATTGAAAGTCTACCACGGTTCAGACATGGCGAACGAAGAGCCCGGCATTGGTCTTTTGCAAGCGGCAAAGGGTGTGGCGGCCGTCGACATTGTAGCAAAGCAAAAAGACGCGATTCTAATGCGGTATCTGGAGGGCCCAAGCCTGGGAGATATCAGTCGCGCCGGGGACGACGCCAAAGCCAACCTTTTGCTGATTGAAGGGATCGCACAGCTTCATGATGCTCTGCCACAAGACCTTGGTGGGATGGTCACGCTCAATCGACAGTTCCTGGAGCTTTTCACACTGGACTTCGGGCCGAACTGTCCAAGTCCTCTCAGACAAGACATGGCCCGCGCGACCGAGCTTGCCAAAGATCTCCTCGCAGATCCTAAGCAAACCCGTCCCCTGCACGGTGATGTCCATCATGACAATGCCATCCTGACCAAAGACGGTGTCAAATTCATTGATGCCAAAGGTTTGATTGGCGACCCAGGGTTTGAAATGGCCAACAGCTTTCGCAATCCCCACGGCTCTGATGATACTGTGCTCAATCCAGATCGCGCCAGGCACATGGCTCAGATCATCGCCTCCCGCCTTGACATAGACCCACAGCGACAATTGGCGTGGGCGGCCGCGAAATGCGCTCTGTCCATTGCCTGGAACGCAGGCAAAATGCTCAACCGCGATGATGCCGAGCACGCCTGTTTGTCGATGCTTATCTCCCTATCGGATGAGCGGCTCTAACGGCCTTGCGAAACTGGATCTGGTTACTCAAAGACCGAGGCCAATTGCTCCACACCGACGCCCTCCTTGATCTCCCGCAAGCGCGCGTAGATGAGCGACACCGAGATCGCAGAAAGCGAATAGGTAAAGCCATTGATCCCCGAAAGAAGGATCACGGCCAATAGGCCAGACAAGAAACCGCCGCCGGTGACCGACAAGGCCAAGGTAACGATGATGCCAAAGACCATGGCCAATAAAAGCGCGCAGATCCAAACCACGATCAAAAGACCAACGATCGCCCATCTGAAGTCTTTGGTCAGCGCCGCCGACCGGCGCATCGCGCCAAAGCCTGCGCGTTCGATGACAATGGCCGGAACAATGACGCAGAAGACCGCGTAAATCCAAAGACCGGGGACAATCAGCGCCACAAAGCCGATGCCCACCAGAACGAACACTATGAGCGACACGATCAGAACCGGCGCGAGCGTCTTGAGCGCTGGGCCGATATAGCGACCAATGCTGGGGCTGCGCCCCAGCTTGACGTCATAGGCCATTTGCACGATCAGCGCGACCATCAGGCCGTAGATGCTCATCTGAATGATCATATCGACCACGAAGAGGACAACCGAAAAGGTCGAGGGGAATACGTCTGGATCGGTGCCTAGAACCGCACCCCACCCCAATAAAAAGCCGCTGATCAACGTGCTGAAGAACATCGGAACGAAGCCCAAAATGATCACTGTCACCAGATTGCCGAAGAGAATGGAAAAGCTCTCTGCGATTATGGATCCGACGCCCAGGGATTGGGCGGATGGTTTGGCGGATGTGTCTGTCATGAACTGTCCTGTATCTATACTGCAGCGGCCTTTTGGATGATGTGATTTGCTATTTCACCGCTGCGCCCATTGCGCTGTGAATTTCCCGGTTTGTCAACAAGGTCAAGACGTCTCTTTGCTGTCATTTTCGTCAAAAAACTTGTCAGAGCGCCGCTCACCAAACAATTGGCGCTGTTCAAGATGGGCGCGTTGCGCGTTGTAGAACGCTTGCAGAAACTGCAGTCGCTGGTCTTCCGTGATATTATCGGGATAGTTGATTTTGCGGCGGATGTTCTCAACGATCTGAGCAAGCGTATCGGCGTAGGTCTTGCCGGTTTGATAGGGCATGCGAGACGTCTGCGCGCGCAGCAGTTCTTCCAATGTCTGCAATTCAAACGCGCCATAGTGATCAAGCTGGTGCGACAGAAAGGAGAAATCTTGCTTTGTCTTGGGGCGTCGCAGAGACAGATTTGAAACGTCTTGCAACAGAACCGGCTGTGGAAGATGGATCACATAGGTTCCCGCGATCAAATCGCCCAATCTGCGCCGTCTTTTGTTGAAAAGTGGCACAAGGCAGGTGCCAATAATCCAGATCAATGCAGGAAGTGTGAATGCAGGCTCGGAGGCATCAAGCACGAGAACCAGGGTCGCAGGCAGAAAGATCTCCGCCTCTTTCATAAGGTTGCGCACCACAAGCGCGTGCACCTTGAGGGATCGCCCGTCATAGGACACGACCTTTATCTTCATCAGCCGCTTGCCGAGGGTCTGCCCATTCCACGCGATCTCGCTCAGCACGTAATATGGCACACGAATGATGAAAAAGAGCATGTAGGCAATCGCGCCCCAGGTTTCCGGACTGGTCAGGTCAAGCGCGCCCAGCACGATCAGAAATGCAATGGACGCGATGACCGTGATGAGGATATCCGTGATCTGCGCGGCCAAACGGACACCAACCCCTGCGATCCTGAGATAGATCGGCACGCCTTCGGGCGGCAAAAGCTGATCTGCCGGCGGCGCCTCAGCTTTTGGTTTTCGACGCGGCCACCTCATCTGCGCCTGCGCCCCGCAAGGCAAAACCAGGCCAGCCAGAGCGCGCCCACGCCCCAGCCGATCCAGAGCCGCGTGTTTAGATCCTGCACCAATTGACGCCCAAACCCTTCCAGCAAAGCGGCCGCCACAAGCATCAACGCGGCCACGAGGGCAAGCTTGGTGGCATCTCGTCCGGCCACGCGCAGCGATTGGGCGCGGGTGCGTTGCCCCGGAAAGAGCACAGCAAACCCCAGTTGCAGCCCCGCACCGCAGGCGATGCATATGGCCGAAAGCTCTGTCACCCCGTGGATCGAGAGCCAACCAGCAATGTCCCAGCCAAGACCGCGATTCACATGCAGCGCGACAAAGGCGCCGAACATCAAGCCGTTGTAAAAGATCAACGCGATGGCGGGCACGCACAGAAACACACCCAGACCAAACACAAAAATTGCGATGCGAGTGTAGTGAGATAAGAGAAACGTGGCAAAAGCGCCGCGGCCCTGGGCAGAGGGATCATCGTCGTAGATCACTCTGCGCAGATACTCTGTCGTGCTGCCAGGCCCCCTGCCCGCGGAAAGACTATCGGGCAGGAAAACATGGTACCAATCAGGATCATCAAAGTAGAGCAGATATCCAGAGAGCGCGCCGAGGCCCAGGCACAAGAACCCAAGCACTATGAACGCCCAAGACCGTCGCATCGCCTGCGGCGCGCCTTTGGTGAGGAACTTGGCAAACACCCCACCCAGCCGCTCTTGCGGGGCGTAGACGCTCAGATAGGCCCGCGCCGTCAGCGCCTCGAGATAGGCCAGCAGCGCCTTATCAAGAGAGATCTCGCGCGCGATTGCCAAGGACGTCGTGGCCTGGCGATAGAGCGATGACAAATCCCGCGCCTGCATGAAGCTGAGCCCTGTGACACCGCGCGCCTCGGCCTCCTGCACCAGCGCTTCGAGCCGACGCCAATCTGCCTCGCGCTCCTCGCGGAAGCGGGCGGACCGGATCAGATCTGCGCTCTCCATCAGATCATCTCCCGCGCTTTGATCTCTAGATAGGTTGAAATGAGCCGCGCGGTCACGTGACCCGGTTCTGCATCCACCACCGTGGCCCCCAGACGGGCCAGCTTTTCAAGCACCAAACGGCGTTCGCGCAAATTGGCGCCTGCGGCCACGATGGAGGCCACAGAATCGAGATTTTCAGGCGCGGAATGAACCATCCTTTCCAGAGCTGGATCCCGCAGGGTGACAAAGATCACCAGATGGCGCTTGGTCAGGACGCGAATATTCTCAATCAAAAGCTCAGCCGAGGTGGTATCGACGAAATCGGTGAAAATGATGATCAAGCTGCGTTTGGGCGTGCGTGCGTTCAGCCCCGCCATCGCCAGGGTGTGATTGGTCTCCCGGCTGACATAATCAAGCTCTGCGGTTTTGCTGCGCAGCCGGGCAAAGGCGGTGCGTCCGGGCTCTGGCCGCACGAAGATGGAGGGTTTGACGTCATAGGCGTAAAACCCAACGAGATCCCCGCCGATTGCCGCCGCCCAAGCCGTTGCCAGCGCCGCCGTGATGGCGTGGTCAATCTTGGGCAGACCGGCAATGTCCTCTCGCATCAAGTATCCGTTGTCGAGCGCCACAATAACGTGGTGATTGCGCTCTGCCCGCAGCTCTTTGACCACCAGAGCGCGGCGGCGCGCCGAACGTTTCCAGTCAATCGCTTTGACATCCATGCCCTGGACGAAATCCTGCAATTGATGAAACTCAGACCCATCCCCAATTGCGCGGTTTTCCTTCACCCCGTAGAGCGCGGATGTCACCGTGGTGGTGATTTGCCCCGACTGCACAAGACGGATATTGGGCACGACCTTGACGCGGAGATCTGTCGGAATGCGCGGGATATAGTCAAACAGCCCAAACCGCGATGGCCAAGTCAGCCACACCTGAGCGATATCCCATGTGCCGCGCCGAACCGCACGAGCGGGGATCGCTGCCTGCCCATGACTACTTGCGTTTTCAAGCGCTACATCGCCGGGCCCTGACAACCCGACGGGCCAATCGAGCTGCGATCGCATCCCGGGCCGCCACGGCGACACAGTGAGCGTGATCTCTACGGTCTCGCCCACAAAGACTTCCGGTGGGAGATCAAATTCAAGCGCACTCTGAGGCCGCCCCGTGAGCAAAAGATCCGCCACCGCCACCAGTGCAAGGACCGCCCAAATGATCAAAGCAAACTGCGGCGCGTCCGGGTTCGTCACTGCGATGAGAACGCTGACCAGAAGCGCGGCAAACCCATAGGCCAAAGAGGATTTGGATGGACGGATCAGCGGGGCGCCTCGATCTGGTTGAGGATGTTTTCAAGCACCTGATCGGCGTCGCGGCCTTCGATTTCGGCACCGGGGCCCAGAACAACGCGGTGCCGCATTGCGGGCAAAAACAATGTCTTCACATCATCGGGAAGTGCGAAATCACGCCCCGATAACGCGGCCATTGCCCGCGCAGCTCCCGCTAAGGCATCTGCCGCTCGGGTC
>ERZ1740068.167-NODE-167-length-41104-cov-6.292602_pt1 | contig 41104 bp, 41 predicted proteins | sample MGYA00581735_ERZ1740068 | MGnify/ENA primary metagenome ERZ1740068 (study PRJEB43018, sample SAMN04849740) | marine metagenome | isolation source: floating plastic debris | place: Pacific Ocean | collected 2008-08-30 | study: EMG produced TPA metagenomics assembly...
ACGGCAACGACGGCCCAAGCCAAGGGCACTATTACGTAGATTTTGAAAGCGGTGAGCTGACCAAATCGTCCTCCGCTTACGAGCACCCGCAACCCCATGCGTGCTTTATCCAATCCGTGGCAGACGATCTCGTCGGTGACGGTGGAATCATGGACCTGTGGGTGCGCGAAGCCCGGCTCTTTAAATACGGATCCGGGACAGGCACGAACTTCTCCTCCCTGCGTGCCGACGGGGAAGCCCTATCGGGTGGCGGCAAGTCAAGCGGTCTGATGGGCTTCCTCAAGATTGGGGACCGGGCGGCGGGTGCCATCAAATCTGGTGGTACCACGCGGCGCGCGGCCAAGATGGTCATTTGCGACGCCGACCACCCCGACATTGAGGAGTTTGTGGGCTGGAAAGTGAAGGAGGAGCAAAAGGTTGCCTCCATCGTCGCCGGCTCCAAAATGCACGAGGCCAAGCTCAATGACATTTTCGCGGCCATTCGCGAATGGGATGGCAGCGTGGAAGATGCGGTCGACGCGTCCAAAAACGCCAGCCTGAAACCAGCGATCAGGGCGGCGAAAGCTGTGTCTATTCCAGAGACGTACATCAAGCGCGTGCTGGACTACGCCAAGCAAGGCTATGACAGCATTGAGTTCCCGACATATGATACCGATTGGGATTCTGAGGCCTATGCGTCGGTGTCTGGGCAAAACTCCAACAACTCCATCCGGGTGACAGATGCGTTCCTCAAGGCCGTCGAAAATGATGACGACTGGGCACTGATCAATCGCACGGACGGGTCGGTCGCCAAGACCATCAAAGCGCGCGACCTCTGGGAAGATGTAGGCCACGCCGCCTGGGCCTGCGCCGATCCCGGCATTCAGTTTCACGACACCATCAACGACTGGCACACGTGCCCCGAAGAAGGTGAGATCCGCGGATCAAACCCGTGTTCGGAATACATGTTCCTTGATGACACGGCGTGCAACCTGGCATCCATGAACCTGCTCACCTTCTACGATGACGCCACATTCGCGGCGCAGGACTACATGCACGCGACACGTCTTTGGACGCTGACCCTGGAGATCTCTGTGCTGATGGCGCAGTTTCCCTCAAAAGAGATTGCGCAAAACAGCTATGACACCCGCACTTTGGGGCTTGGCTATGCCAATATCGGCGGCCTGCTGATGAACATGGGCTACAGCTACGACTCCGATGAGGGCCGGGCGCTCTGTGGCGCGTTGACAGCGATCATGACGGGTGTGGCCTATGCAACCTCCGCTGAGATTGCCGGAGAGGTTGGCACATTCCCGGCCTATGCCAAGAACAAAGACCACATGCTGCGCGTTATCCGCAATCACCGCACAGCCGCCTACGGCGCGACGGAAGGATATGATGCGCTGTCCACAGCACCGGTACCGCTCGATCATGCCAATTGCCCGGACACACGTCTCGTCGATCTGGCCATGGCGAGCTGGGACGAAGCGCTGAAGCTTGGGGAGCAGCACGGCTACCGTAACGCTCAGTCCACCGTGATTGCGCCGACCGGCACGATCGGTCTGGTCATGGACTGCGATACAACCGGGATTGAGCCCGACTTTGCCCTGGTGAAGTTCAAGAAACTGGCCGGTGGCGGCTACTTTAAGATCATCAACCAGTCGGTACCGTCTGCCTTGGAAACTTTGGGGTACGGATCCGCTCAGATCGAAGAGATCGTGAGCTACGCTGTTGGCCACGGGACAATCGGCAACGCACCGGGCATCAACCACACCTCCTTGGCAGGGCATGGCTTTGGCCCGGCGGAGCTTGAGAAGGTGGACAATGCGGTTGGCTCGGCCTTCGACATCCGGTTCGTGTTCAACCAGTGGACGCTGGGGGAAGAGTTCTGCAGCGGCGTTCTGGGCATCCCGGCTGCCAAGCTGACGGACCCTACCTTTGATATGCTCGCGCATCTTGGATACTCCAAGGCAGAGATTGACGCCGCCAATGATCATGTCTGCGGCACGATGACCCTCGAGGGGGCGCCGCATCTCAAGGAAGAGGACTACGCCGTCTTCGACTGTGCCAACCCGTGTGGCAAGAAGGGCAAACGGTTCCTGTCCGTCGACAGCCACATCACCATGATGGCTGCGGCACAGAGCTTTATCTCGGGCGCGATCTCCAAGACGATCAACATGCCCAATGACGCGACCATCGAAGATTGCCAGAAGGCCTATGAGAAGAGCTGGTCGCTGGGTGTGAAAGCCAACGCGCTCTATCGCGATGGCTCCAAGCTCAGCCAGCCGCTTGCGGCCGCCCTTGTGGAGGATGACGAAGAGGCGGCAGAGGTTCTGGAAACTGGCACGCCGCAACAAAAGGCAGAAGTTCTGGCCGAGAAGATCGTTGAGAAGGTGATCGTCAAGGAAGTGGCACGGACGCATCGGGAAAAAATGCCCGATCGTCGCAAGGGCTACACCCAGAAGGCCATGGTGGGTGGGCACAAAGTGTATCTGCGGACCGGTGAATACACGGACGGCTCGCTAGGTGAGATCTTCATCGACATGCACAAGGAAGGCGCAGGCTTCCGCGCGATGATGAACAACTTCGCCATCGCTGTGTCGGTTGGTCTGCAATACGGTGTGCCGCTCGAAGAGTTCGTCGATGCCTTCACCTTCACCAAGTTTGAGCCATCAGGCATGGTGCAGGGCAATGACTCGATCAAGAACGCCACGTCGATCCTCGACTATATCTTCCGGGAATTGGCGGTGAGCTATCTCGATCGCACAGATCTGGCCCATGTGAAGCCAGAGGGCGCGGCCTTCGACGATCTGGGACGCGGCGAAGAAGAGGGCGTGTCCAACATCTCTGAAATGAGTGATGGTGCCGCGGCCAAGTCTTTGGAAGTGCTGAAACAAATCAGCTCGACCGGCTATCTGCGCAAACGTTTGCCCCAGGAATTGGTCGTGCTGAACGGGGGACAGTCCGAGGACGGTGCAGGCATCATTGGCGGAGCGATGGGAGCAACCGCTTTGAGCGGTGCAGCCGACCCTGAAGTCGCCTTGCAAACCCTTGTGCCGGAGACGTCCAATGACAAGGCGTCAGCAGACCCTGTTCTCTCGGGCGCCTCATCTCTCTCAGCCGCCGCAGTGGATCGCGCAACAATTGCGCGTATGCAAGGCTATGAAGGCGAGGCCTGTGATGAGTGCGGTCACTACACGATGGTGCGCAACGGGACTTGCTTGAAATGCAACACGTGCGGCGCGACCAGCGGGTGTAGCTGAGGCAAAACAAGAGATGGGAACTAAAGCAAGCCTCTCAACAACCAGAGCTGCTCAGATATGGACTGAGATGGTTGAGTTGAGGCGCGAGCTATACAAGGATGACTGTTTTTTCAAGATGCATGAGCCTTGGGAACAGTTCACAACTGAAAGCGATCTGTGGTCGATAAAGACGTACAGAAGTGAAAACCAGGAGGAGTACAAGCAAAAAGCCAGCGTAGTTGAATTTGATGGAAGGGTCACTTTGACTGTTGATGAAGTGCTGCTCTCAAGAGCTAGAGAGGGCGGCCAACTAGAAAACTTCATATTGGCTCACGAGTGGTGCCATTTGGCACTCCGGCATCATGCTAACTTTGCTTCGAATAGGAACTTTGTGTTGTCCAGCACTGACAAAGGCTACGCACGTTTGGCTGGAGACATTTTCGAGTTGGAAGCCGACTTCGGAGCAGTGGTTTTTCAATGTGGTGTTGCCCTTCGGGATGAGCGTTGGGACTCTGTCAGGTTAGCAAAGCGAGCTTACGCTGACGTAGCGGCCGTGAAGAAGGTGAGAAGACTAGTGAATTTGGAGGTGTTCGAGCGTGAGTAGCGCAATCCGTAACCTAAGAATAAGAGAGTTATCCTCTGAAACTGAAACACTAGTGTGCCGATCAAAACGGTAGCAGAAGATCGCATCCCCTGGGGGGTGCGTAGGGGTCCCGTGGCCACCCAATAGGCCCGGACCCCGACGACATAGAAGAGACACGGGGCGGGTGCGCTCGCCCCCTGACGGCGCTCAGGCCGCAGGCAGAAACCGGGCGGTATAGTAACGGAGCTTGAGTGGCGAAACTTTTTCGGGGGGCTACGGCCCCCCGTTTTTCTTTTTGGCTGCAGCTGTCGTCCAAGCATGTCGCCAGTGTTCAACCGGCTGGGCGCTATGCCTCGTTTGGTCGGACGAACTGAGCCGAGAACCCTACATTGTAGGCGTGGAACCCGCCTTCAGGGGTTATGACAAGATCGGTTATGTTGGCGTTCTGGAAATCATCTTCCGTTTCCGGGTTTTCCACCTGCAGACTGACGATGACGGCACCATCTTCCCGGCCCATAAGCTTGAAATCATACTCAACGACTTTGTCGTAGCAGGTGATCTCGCCACCGGTGACAAAAAGGGACGCGGTCGGGTCGCCGGCGTCTATCCACTCGCCCTGCATCTCAGGTGGTAGGGGAGTGTCGCGGTCAAATCTCTGCATTCTGGCCTCTGGAATTGGGACTGGTTCTGATCAAGCAAGCACGAACCAAAACGACGTCGCGCATCAGCCTTTGGCCAATTCCGTCAACAAACGACGGGCTTCCAGCTTGGGGTTCACAAGCGCTTCGCGATCCTCACCGGGGAAGAATCGCGCACGCGTGGCGGTGGGCATCGGTTGTGGCGCGAGGATGTGCACATGCGGCCCTGTCTTAACGGTCTCAGCCTGCCAACTGTGCGCCAACTGGATCTGTGCGGCCTTTGACGCCCCGTAGGCCCCAAAGAATTTACCCTGCGCCCCGCTATCCTCGAAAAACACCGCATGCCCGTCGGCGCCCAAAAGCGGCGCGACAAAGGTGATCAGTTGCGATGTGGCCCCGACATTCACTTTCATCGAGCGCGCTAAGTCTTTGGGATCGATGTGATTTGCAGGCGCAAGGGGAGCTGCGTGAATGGCGGCATGGAGCCACAGGTCAACCTTGCCCCACCGATCAAAAATCGAGCGACAGAGCTGCGCCATGGCGGCTGTCTCGGTGATGTCCATGGGTGCAAGCGTTGCTGAGCCGCCTTTGGCCTGGATCAGATCGTCGATCTCTTCCAATGCGCCTGTTGTACGACCGACGGCGACAACATGATAGCCCGGCACAAGTGCCTCTGCGAATCCGGCGCCAAGTCCTCTCGACGCGCCTGTGATCAAAGCCAGCTTCTCAGTCATGGGCGCAGGGCATTTCACCGCGTCGCTTGGAAATCAAGCGCATTCTCTTGACTCTGTCTCTCAAGCGCCCAAAAAGGCGGTCAAACATCCTAGAACGAGGGGATCGCAATGAGCGACATGGTGTTGAGCAAGGCCTTGGTTGGCCATGACGGGATCATAAAGAAAATCGGTTTGGTGGTACTGGGCTCCATCGTGCTGGCCATTGTGGCGCAGTTGAGCGTGGGGTGGCCTGTGCCGATGTCTTTGCAAGGGCTGGCCGTGCTGATCATCGGTTTCACCTACGGGTCACGCCTCGCGGCGGCGACCTTGGTGGCCTATTTGGCCTATGGAGCCATGGGCTTGCCGGTGTTCTCAAACGGTGGATCTTTGCCGTCGCTCTACGGGCCGACTGCGGGCTTCCTCTACGGTTTTGTCGCAATGGCGTGGCTGGCAGGCCTGGCCGCGGACAAAGGTTGGACAAAGAACATGATCGCCACACTGATCGTGGGACTGGTCGTGTCTGTCCTGCTCTACGTGCCGGGCCTGGCGTGGCCTGCGGCGTTTCTTGGAAAGACTATGCCAGAGCTTTGGGCCGGTTGGATGGCGCCATTTTTGCTGGGTGATGCGATCAAAGCTGTGATCGCAGCCATGGTCATCGCGGGTGGCTGGCAGCTGGTCAAAGCGCGCAAAAGCTGAAAACCTCAGATTTGAACGAAGACGCCGCCCATTTCGGGCGGCGTTTTTCGTGTCAGGCGGGCATGGTGAGCCGGTGATGCTCTCCCATGAGGGCAAGGTCGATATAGGCACCGCCCACCTCGACAATGCGTGACTGCCCGATATGGTCGCCAACGCGCATCTCACGGATGTCGCCGTTTCCCAGACGCACCAGTGCTTTGGCATCGTCATTGCCGGAAAATGTGCCCAGAAGGGTGGGGCGATCCAGGGGCAGGACCGCGCGCGCTGTCGCGGAAAGATAGGGCGCAAAGGAAAGCGGGGTGGTGTCGTTGTCTTGGCGCATTCAGTTCACCCTGTTCGGCCGTGGCAATTTCTGCGGCGGCACTTAGGCAACAAAGCGCAAAGTTAAAAGCCTCTGGGCGATTGCTCAGCGGAGACATGCCGGAGCAGCCTGGAAGGCGGCGTGCCAACGCTCAATTCTGTGCGGAAAAGGCCGGGGGTTACTCGGCAGCTTTGAGCTCAAACCCTTGTTCAAGCATATCCTTGGGTTCAATCGGATAGTCGCCGGTGAAGACCGCGTCGTAATAGGCCGGGGCCTTTGGATCGCGCCCTCCAGGAATACCCACAGCGCGGTAGAGCCCATCAATCGACACAAAGCGCAGCGAATCGACACCGATATAGGCGCGCATCTGGTCTTCGGTCATGTTGGACGCCAGCAGTTCCTCTCGCGTTGGCATATCGACACCGAAAAAGCAGGGCCAGGTCGTGGGCGGGCTGGCAATGCGGAAATGCACCTCCGCCGCGCCAGCCTCAAGGATCATATCCTTGATCTTGCGGGACGTTGTGCCCCGCACCACGCTGTCATCCACGAGGATCACGCGTTTGCCCTTCATCAGGGCGCGGTTCACGTTGAGCTTCAGCCGCACACCGATGTTGCGGATCTGCTCTGTGGGCTCAATGAAGGTGCGGCCCACATAAGAATTGCGGATGATGCCCATCTCAAAAGGAATGCCGCTTTCCTGGCTGTAGCCGATCGCGGCCGGTGTGCCACTATCGGGCACAGGGCAGACCATATCGGCCTCTACGGGTGCCTCGCGGGCCAGTTCTTTGCCGATGTTGCGCCGCACCTCATAAACGGATTTGCCGCCCAGAACTGAATCGGGGCGGCTGAAATAGACATATTCAAAAATGCAGGGCTGCGGACGCACCGGCTCGAAAGGTCGATAGCTGTCAATGGTTTGGTCTTCGTTCACCACGACCATTTCGCCCGGCTCAATCTCGCGTACGAAATCGGCTCCGATGATATCAAGAGCGCAGGTCTCAGAGGCGAGAACGGTGGCGTCACCAAATTTGCCCATAACCAGCGGGCGAATGCCCAGAGGGTCGCGCACTCCAATAAGCTTGCGCCGGGTCATGGCGACCACGGAAAACGCGCCTTCGACCTGCCGCAGGGCCTCTTTCATCCGGTCAGGAATGGTGCGGCCCATGGAGCGGGCCATCAGGTGAATGATGCACTCACTGTCCGACGAGCTTTGAAAGATGGACCCGCGTTGGATCAGGTCACGACGCAGGGAATTGGCATTGGTCAGATTGCCGTTATGGGCAATGGCGGCGCCACCCATCGAAAACTCGCCGAAGAACGGTTGCACATCGCGGATCGCCGTGTTGCCTTTTGATCCGGCGGTGGAGTAGCGCACATGGCCCACACCGATCGCGCCTGGCAGCATCGAAATGGTCTCGGAACTGGTGAAGTTATCGCGCACGTAGCCGAAGCGACGCACGGAGTTGAACCCATTTTTGGGATCATGGGTGACGATCCCGCCGGCCTCTTGTCCGCGGTGTTGCAAGGCGTGAAGCCCAAGGGCGATGAAGTTGGCCGCGTCGGTCAGGCCGATCACACCAAAAAGCCCGCACTCTTCACGGATTTTGTCTTCATCAATGTCAGGATTGTAGGTCGAAACGTCGTTCGTTTCGGCTGGCGTTTCTCTGGACAAGGGGCAGCTCCAATTCCCAGAAAGGCTGTTGAGGCCCATACATAAGGCGTCCTGTACCACATGTCACGGATTCGTCGTCATCTGACGCAGGGTATTTTTCGCCGTGTGATTTTGACACCCGAGTCTCGCCGGCGCTTAGGCCGCAAACTTTGCGTAAGTATGCGCCAAAACCCTTGCTTCCTTGGCTTTCAGGATCATCGCCGCGGCGCCGCCAAACGACGCCGTTCCGGTCTCGAGTGAGGGAAACAGGGCCAGCATTTCGCGGCATTGATCCTTTGAGAGGGCGCTGATCGACAGGTCTGACAAGAAAAAGCTCTCTGTCAGCTGATCGTTGGCATAAACGACCTCATGTTGGTCAAACATAAAGTGCGTGTAGGTGATCATCCCACCTTCGCGCACGGACACGCCCGGAAGGTCGGTGAGATGCTTGGCCGCGACGAGGACTTCCTCAGCTGCAAACAAAAGCTCTGTGGCAGGCGCGCGGATGCACATGCGGTGTTGCGGTGAGACAACAAGCTCCGTGGTGTTTTCGAGCGCGCCCGGCGCAAAGACAATCGGCGCGAAAGCGCCCTTCGCCTCAACTGTTGTGCGCCCGATCCAGCGGATGGGCTGCATCTGGTGGTGCTGTGTCCAGATCATGTCGCCAACCTTCAGGTCGTCAATCGACTGTTTTCCTTTGGCCGCAAGAATTGTGGTGCCGGGGCCGAAACAGGTGATGAAATCGATGTAGTCAAACGACCCGGTGTTGCTTCCGCTGATCTTTTGATAAGAGACCCCGTCTTCCAGAGGCTGGCTGGGCCCAAAACCCCAGACATCACTGAACGTGCCATTCTGTGAGAAAACGGTGATTGTGATCAGCGGGCCAGTTGGATTGCCATCACCATCCAACGCCTGGACGACCATGATCGATTCCGACTCGACACCGTTGCCATTGTTCACAAGGCCGGCGCCGTCGGTGATCACATGACTGCCTGACTGATCATCCTCGAAGGTATCGGGATCTCCGCCGGTATCATCGAGGGTGATCGTTGCGCCGCCACCGGATGTATAGACGAAAACCGTTCCATTGGGCGTGTCCGAGTTGTTGCGAATGGGATCACCCACAATCGCGGCATTCGAACTCGACTGCACGACCATGTTGTCGCTGTCGATTGCAAAGATGCTTCTCGCAACCATGAACCCACCTTTACGCCTCAATCCATCAATTGGAGTTAACACTCTGTCTGTGGGGCTATTGAGGCGCGTTCGGGGTCATTGGGGGGCAATTGAGGTCATGCGATGAACGATGTGTGTCGCACCCGTGGCGCAAGCACACGTGCCCAAACAGGCTTTGCGCATAATTGATTGGTGGTTGTCGGCCTTATTGAGGCGCGTCGCAGGCACCCAGCAATTGATCCACTTTGCTCTGCACCCAACCGACAGCGGCCTCTGGATCCTGGTTCTCGACTGTTCCGGTCAGACTGGCAAAAATGCGCGCTGAGCGGCTGTCATCGATCACCTGAATGTCCTGAGCTGAGATGACCGTTTCATAGACAAAATACGCCACAGCCACCAGCAGGATCCCTCTGGCGACACCAAAGAGAAATCCCAATCCCTGATCAATCCCACCAAGAAATGAGCGTTGTATGGCAGAGGAAAAGAGAGGTGTGATCAGCGAAGCCACGATCAAGCCGAGGGCCAGCACCGCAAAGAACGCCCCGACCATGCCCAAATCGCAGCTTTCCGCAATGAAATCGCCGACATAGGGGATCTCTTTGATTAGCGGCTGCACCTGAGGGGCGAACATGAACGCCAGTATCGCGGCCACAACCCAGCCTGCGATGGCCAGCGCTTCGCGCACGAACCCGCGCGAATAGGCAAGCAGGCCCGAAAGCACAATGACAAGCGCAACGACGCCGTCGATGATGGTGAAGCCTTCCATGAGCTGCTCGCTCCCTTCGTCTTGTCCCTCGGTCCTCAGCCCGCCCCGAACAGGTCGCCGACGCACTGGCTCAGATCGCCGAATGTCTGCACCCCTATCCCGGCCGCGCTTATGGGCTTTCCGCCTTTTGGCACGATGGCCTGCGTAAAACCAAGTTTTTGCGCTTCTTTCAACCTGTTTTCGGTCTGAGAGACGGGGCGTAACGCACCAGACAGGCCAATCTCGCCGAAAACAGCGGTGTCTTTGGCCAAGCTTGTATCCTCGCGCGCGCTCAACAGCGCTGCCGCCACAGCCAAATCTGCCGCGGGTTCTGTGATCTTAATACCGCCCGCTACGTTGAGATATACATCGAGGCCGGCGAAAGGGATGCCGCAGCGGGCCTCAAGCACGGCCAGCACCATGGCGAGGCGCGCGCTGTCCCAGCCGCCCACCGCGCGGCGCGGCTGACTGTGTGGCGTGGGCGCGACGAGCGCCTGCAATTCGACGAGAAGGGGGCGCGTGCCTTCTATGCCGGCAAAAACAACGGAGCCGGGTGAGGGGCTGCCGCGCCCGGCCAGAAACAGCTCTGACGGGTTGGAAACCTCAGAAAGGCCCTGGCCGGTCATTTCAAACACGCCGATTTCGTCGGCCGGGCCGAAGCGATTCTTGACCGAGCGCAGTATGCGGAACTGATGGCCGCGTTCGCCTTCGAAATAGAGCACCGTGTCGACCATGTGTTCGACGACGCGGGGGCCGGCGATCTGGCCTTCTTTTGTGACATGGCCCACCAAGACGACGGAGGTGCCCTTGCGCTTGGCGAAGGTGGTGAGCTCATGGCAGGTGGCTCGGACCTGCGAGACGGATCCCGGTGCGCTGTCGACCGTGTCGGCCCACATGGTCTGGATCGAATCGATGATCACGAGACCGGGGTTTTCGGCCTCCAGCGTGGTCACGATATCGCGCATGGACGTGGCCGTGGCAAGCTTGACGGGCGCATCCGCGAGGCCAAGCCGTGCGGCGCGCATGCGGATCTGTGCAGAGGCTTCTTCGCCTGAAATATAAAGCGTTTTCAGACCTCTGGAGGCAAAACTGGCCGCTGCCTGAAGCAGTAATGTGGATTTGCCAATCCCCGGATCACCGCCCACCAGCGTGGCCGAGGCTGGCACCAGACCGCCACCCAGGACGCGGTTAAACTCCTCAATGGCGCAGGCGGTACGCGGTGGCGGGGCCTCTTCGGTGGAGAGATCTGACAGGCTCAGCGCCGAGCCGCGTTTGGCTCCAAGAGCGGCCTTGCCCGGGCCGGTCGAAAGCGGCGCTTCCTCAACGATGGCATTCCACGCGCCGCACGCATCGCACTGGCCCGACCATTTGGCAAAGCTGGCGGAGCATTCGGTGCAGATATAGCGGTTCATCTTTGCCATCAGCGCACCGCTTCGATCGGCCCTTCGGCGCGGCCGGAAATAAATTGATCGAGGTAAGGATCGCCGGATTGATCCATGTCTGCCACTGGGCCAGTCCATTGAATGACGCCGCCATGGAGCATCGCCACGTTGTCCGCAATGGCGCGCACCGAGGTCATGTCATGGGTGATCGTCATCGCCGTGGCGCCCATTTCCGTGACAATTTCGCGGATCAAGTCATTGATGACGCCGGACATAATGGGATCGAGGCCGGTCGTCGGCTCATCAAAGAAGATGATTTCCGGCTCGGCTGCGATGGCGCGGGCAAGGCCCACGCGCTTTTGCATGCCGCCTGAGAGCTCGGCCGGGAATTTGTCGGCTTGCTCTGACGTCAGACCGACGCGGCGCAGTTTTTCAATGGCGATCTCTCGGGCTTCGTCTTTGGGTTTTTTCAAAGATCCACGCATCAGGCGAAAGGCCACGTTTTGCCAGACAGGCAGGGAATCAAAGAGCGCACCGCCCTGAAACAACATGCCAAAGCGGGCGAGGAAGGCATCCCTGTCGCCCATTGTCACGTCTTTCCCATCAAGCGTGATGAGGCCGGTATCGGGCTGCACCAAACCTAGCACGCATTTCAGCGCCACGGATTTGCCTGTGCCGGAGCCGCCGATGATCACCATCGAGGTGGATTTTGGAATGGTCAGAGTGACGCCGCGCAGCACCTGGTTGCTTCCAAAAGCTTTATGAACGTCGCGTAACTCTATCATATCGAAAAGAAAATGCTGGTCAGGATGAAGTTGGCGGCAAGGATCAGCACGGCGGCGGCCTCTACGGCGGATTTCGTGGCCTGGCCCACGCCTTGCGCGCCGCGGCCCGTGTTCATGCCATAGTAGCAGCCCAGAAGCGTGGCAATAAATCCAAAGGCTGCGCCTTTGACGAGAGACGAGATCACGTCGCGCATCTCGATGAAGTTCACCGTGTTGGTGAGGTAGGCTGCTTCATTGAAGCCGAGCGAGTTGGTTGAGACGAGGTAGCCGCCCATGATGCCGATCACGTCGCCCACGCCGACCAGCACAGGGACCATGATGAGCCCTGCCAGAACGCGAGGGACGGTCAGGTACTTCATGGGATGCGTGGAGAGCGTGACAAGCGCGTCGATCTGTTCGGTCACCTTCATCGTTGCGATTTCAGCGGCGATGGAGGAGGTCACGCGGGCCGCGACCATGAGGCCGACCAAGACCGGGCCGAGTTCCCGCACCATTCCAATGGCGACGATCTGTGGAACGACGGCTTCGGCATTAAAGCGCGCGCCGCCCGAATAGATCTGAAGCGCCAGCGCGCCGCCCGTGAAGACCGCTGTGAGGCCAACCACTGGAAGGCTGAAATATCCAACACTCATAAGTGCTTGGAGAATTTCTTTTGGGTAGAATGGAGGGCGTAGGAAATGGCTCAGCGTTTGCCCGGCAAAAATCGCGATGCGGCCATTGAACGCCAGTGCGCCCAGAACAGCCGCGCCGATGGCCGCCAGTGGGCTGAGGATCCAGGTCATGCGCCGATATAGCGCCGGGCGTAGCGCGTGCCGAGCGATGTGAGAATTTCATACCCGATCGTGCCGGCATTGGCCGCCAGATCATCCACGCCCTGATGCTCGCAGAGCACATCAAGATGCTTGGGGTCGCGGCCCAGATCTGTGATATCGACGCTGATCAGATCCATGGAGATCCGACCAGCGAGAGGACAGGGCTGATCTTCGAAATAGAGATGGGTGACGGGGCCCATGCCGCGGATGAGGCCATCGGCGTAACCTGCTGATATTGTGGCGATACGCGTCTCTCGGTCCGCGGTGAACGTGTTGCCGTAGCCCACCGTTTCGCCGATTTCGATTGTGCGGCACTGAATGACCGGCGCAGACAGGGCCACGACGGGTTGGGCGGCCTGGAACGGGAACCCGCCATAGGTGCCAATCCCGGGCCGTGTCATATCAAAGTGATACTTGGCACCCAGCAAAACGCCCCCGGTGTTGGCCAGTGACAGGGGCACATCGAGGCCCATTGTCATATCGCGAAAGGCATCCAACTGGCGCAAGTTCATCGGATGCTCTGGGTCATCCGCGCAAGCCAGATGGCTCATGATCAGGGCGGGGGATTGCTCCAAGACGACGTCACGCACGGCGGCCCATTCGGCCGGTTCCATGCCAAGGCGATTCATTCCGGTATCAAGTTGCACGCCAAACGGATGCCCGGGGAGCGCCTCCACATGGCGGATCAGCTGATCAATTGAGTTGATCATGGGCGCGAGGTTCATGTCAGAGATCATATCGGTGTCGCCGGGCATATGACCTGAAAACAGGTTGATCACTGGCCCCGGGCCGAGCGCTTCGCGCAATGCGGCGCCTTCCTCAGCGATGGCCACAAAGAATGTCCTTGCGCCAGCGCGGGCCAGAGCGCGGGCGGCCCGGTCTGCGCCGATGCCATACCCATCCGCCTTAACCACTGCCGCGGTTTCACACTCCGTCATCTGATCCAGCGCCTGCCAATTCGCCACGACGGCGCCAAGATCAACGGTTAAAATCGAGCTACCCATAGGGGGGTTTTGACAGGCTGACCTGCCGGGTCAAGGGGGGAAACGCGTGCATGAGGTTTGGTCTGATCAGACGGCGGGCACCTGTTGCGTGGCACAGTGAATGCCCCCACCCAGACCGATCAGCATGTCGGCATTCAGCGTGACAACCTCGCGGCCAGGATAGTGGCGACGCACCGCATCAAGAGCGATGGCATCAGGCTCTGGATCGCCAAACTCTGACATGATCACTGCGCCGTTACACACGTAGTAATTGACGTAGTAGCAGACCTCATCAATGCGGCCATCAAAAGCGTAGGGGATGACCTCCACCTCCATGTTTTCGGCCGTGAGAGTGTCTTTCAATATGGCTGTGGCGCGGTTGTAAGGGTCATCGGGTGCCGAAGCATCATGCTGCATGAGCACGCGACTTCCGCCGGTGAAGCGGGCAAACCCGTCGATATGGGCGTCTGTCACGTCCTGGCCTTTCACGCCCGGCCCCCAAATCACCCGATCTGCACCGTAAGCTGCCGCGATGCGGTCGGTCACCTCAGCTTTGGCCAGGCCCGGATTGCGGTTGTCGTTGATCCAGCTGCTTTCATGGGCCATCACCAAGCCACGCCCGTCGGCTTCGGCGCCCCCCGGCTCACCCACCAGGCCCGATTCGTAGAGCGGCACGCCCATGTACTCGGCCACGCGGGCGCTGATCTGTTCGTCACTTGGCAGCTGGTACCGGCCCCAGCCGTTGAAAGCGATGTGGCTTATGGCGCGATCGCCTGCATCGTTGATCACAAAGAGCGGTCCCGAATCGCGGCACCACAGGTCATCAGTGGGAATGTCCCAAAGCTCGACGTTGCCGGACAGGATCTTGCCCGCCGCGGCATGCTCCGAGGCATCGGCCAGCATGATCACAGGTTCAAATTCGGCGATGGCGTTGGCGATGCGGGCGATCACGGTCTGGATCGCAGTGCGCTCGCGTTTGGTGCGATAGGTGTAGGGATCGACCGGCCACTGCATCAACGTCATCTCGTGCGGCTCTTCCTCGGCGGGCACGTAGAAGCTTTGGGGCAGGGCAGCCATGGCAGGGGCTCCTATGAGCGCCATAGATTGGGCGAGAAAGGTTCGGCGGGTGAGCATAGGGATGACGCTATCAGAACGCGCGTTCACCGTCCTGCTGCCACGGCTTTGCCAGGTTGCCAAAGCGTGTGAACCGACCCTCAAAGCTGAGCTCCACCGTGCCGATAGGCCCGTGACGCTGTTTGCCGATGATCACTTCGGCCTTGCCATGCAGACGCTCCATACGTTCTTGCCAAACGGCCATGTCTTCCAGCTTGTCATCAGAGGGTTTTTCGCGCTCGGCATAGTATTCTTCGCGGAACACAAACATCACCACATCGGCATCCTGCTCGATAGATCCCGATTCGCGAAGGTCTGAGAGTTGCGGGCGCTTGTCGTCTCGCCCTTCGACCTGACGCGAGAGCTGCGAGAGCGCGATCACAGGAATGTCGAGCTCTTTGGCGATCGCCTTGAGGCCCTGGGTGATCTCGGACACCTCGTTCACGCGGTTGTCTTTGGCCGAAGCCGGGCGGACAAGCTGCAAATAATCCACGATGAGAACATCGAGGCCTTGCGTGCGTTTCAGACGGCGGGCCCGGGCGGCCAACTGGCTGATCGGTAGGGCGGCTGTGTCGTCGATGTAAAGCGGGCAGGCTTCAAGCGTCTTGGCGGCCTCAACGAACCGGCGAAACTCCCCTTCGGTCATATCGCCGCGCCGGATCTGTTCAGAGGGTACTTCGGATGCCTCTGACAGAACCCGCGCGGCGAGCTGCTCGGCGCTCATCTCTAATGAAAAAAATCCAACCACACCGCCTTCGACCGCGCCATCTCCGCCTTCCGGCAGGGTGCCTCTTTGGTAGGTTTTGGCGATGTTGAAGGCGATATTGGTGGCTAGCGATGTCTTACCCATCGAGGGGCGACCCGCGAGGATCAGCAAATCGGACTTGTGAAGGCCACCGAGTTTGCGATCCAGATCATGCAGCCCGGTTGGCTTGCCAGCCAAGCCCCCATCCCGCTTGAAGGCGGCATTTGCTACATTAACGGCATCCGTTACGGCGCTCAAAAAGCTTTGAAATCCTGTCTCGGACTTGCCCTGTTCTGACAATGCATAGAGCTTGGCTTCGGCATTTACGATCTGATCGCCGGGTTCCAGGTCCACGTCTGCACGCGCGGCTTGGCCCGAGATGTCACGGCCAAGACCGATCAGCTCGCGCCGGATCGCCATGTCGTAGATCATCTGAGCATAGTCGCGTGCCGCAAATGAGCTGATCGCGGCGCCTGCGAGCCGCACCAGATAGGCCGGGCCGCCCAACTCTTTGAGACCGTCATCATCTTCGAGAAATGTCTTCAGGGTCACAGGGGAGGCCAAGGCGCCTTTGCCGATGCGCGCGGACGCCACTTCGAAAATGCGGGCATGGACGGGATCGTAAAAGTGGATTGGGCCGATGAGGCTCGCCACCTTGTCGTAGATATCGTTGTTCGTGAGTATCGCGCCGAGAAGTTGCTGCTCTGCCTCAATAGAATGTGGCAGTATGTCAAAACCCTGCGCGTCAACGCCCGTAGCGTTGAAACTAGATACCGTATTCATCTTTTAGTACCGTCCCCCTGTTCGCTCGGGTGTCATAACTTTGTCATATTAAACCTTGCAACGTGGAAATCTCTGTGGATGGGCTGTGTATATCAACATCTTGCGGCAAAGAGAGCGCCCTCGTCAAGATCCAGTGTCCTTTCTTGAGATGTCCCAAGAAACATCCACAGATTTTTTAACCAAAGTTAATGAGTGAGGTGTGTTTGGCACCTATTTGCGCGCCTCTTGCCAGGCTCTGGGGGCTCTCAAGAACGCCTCAACCTCATCGAGCGTGATAGAATCAAACATCTCGGACGCGCGGGCTTCAGCCAGGACATCCCACCACGTGCACAGCGCATGCAGCTTTACGCCGTGATCGCCGAGGGTTTTGATCGTTTCGGGAAAAATGCCGTAGTAGAAAATCACGGCCGTGTGGCCACAGGTGGCGCCGGTTTCGCGAATGGCATCGACAAAACTGAGCTTGGAGCCCCCATCCGTTGTCAGATCCTCGACCAGGAGCACGCGCTGGCCCTCGCTCATCTCGCCCTCGATGCGGGCGTTGCGGCCGTAGCCTTTGGGCTTTTTGCGCACATAGGACATGGGCAGCCCCATGCGTTCTGCGACCATCGCCGAAAAGGGGATACCCGCGGTTTCGCCGCCTGCGATGTTGTCAAAGGCCTCAAAGCCCGCATCGCGCATCACCGTGACCGTCATGAAATCCATCAGAGTGGAACGGATGCGTGGATAGGATATCAGTTTGCGGCAGTCGATATAGGTGGGAGAGGGCAGGCCGGATGCCAGCGTGAAGGGCTCTTTGGGGCTGAAATGCACCGCCTTCACTTCCAGCAACATGCGCGCGCTTAAGCGGGCGATCTCTTCTTTTGGGGGGAAGCTCGTAGGGATCATGATGTGTATCCTATGGGGGCGGCGGAAGTTATGCCTCCGGCGGGAATATTTTCAGCCAGAAGACGCATCCGCGACAGCCCAGTGAAGAGGGAATTGGGGATCAAAAAGCGTGACAGGGCCGTCGCCTGTGTGAATTTTATCGGGGTAATCGACGGGTGTGTTGGACTTCGTCAGGGTGATCGTGTCGTCGTTGACGGGCAGCTTGTAAAACCCAGGCCCGTGCCGCGATGTGAAGCCTTCGAGGCGATGAAGCGCGCCTTCATCCTCAAAAACCTGCGCCAGAATAGACATGGTATTGGTCGCCGTAAAGCATCCCGCGCACCCACAAGCCTGTTCTTTGAGCGGGTCGGTATGGGGCGCGCTGTCGGTGCCCAGAAAGAAGCGCGCGTCACCGGATATTGCGGCTTTGCGCAGCGCCAACCGGTGGCGTTCGCGTTTGGCCACGGGCAGACAGTAGTAATGCGGTTTGATCCCGCCTGCCAAAATGAAGTTTCGGTTGATCACCAGATGATGGGTGGTGATCGTGGCGGCCAAATCGTCATTGCCGGATTGGGCATACTCCACGCCGTCAGCCGTGGTGATATGTTCCATGACTACGCGCAGCCCCGGCGTGGCCCTGCGCAGCGGATCGAGCACGCGCTCAATAAAGACAGCCTCGCGGTCGAAGATGTCGACATCATCATCGGTGACCTCGCCGTGGACGCATAGCGGCAAACCGATCTCGGCCATACGCTCGAGCACCCCGCGCACGCGGTCAAAATTGCGCACACCACTGGCGGAATTCGTCGTCGCACCAGCGGGATAGAGCTTTACCGCCTGCACAATACCGTCTCCATGGGCCTGCGCCACATCTTCGGGATCGGTGTCTTCCGTCAGATAAAGCGTCATCAGTGGGGTGAAGTCGCTGCCTGCAGGGCGCGCGGCGAGAATACGCTCTTTATACTGCGCGGCATCTGATCCTGTCACGACGGGCGGCACCAGATTGGGCATGATGATCGCGCGGCCGAAGTGCCGTGCGCTCTCCGGGCAAACCGCTGCCAACATCTCTCCGTCGCGCAAGTGCAAGTGCCAATCGTCGGGGCGGCGGATCGTCAGCGTCGTGGTCATGGCTCAGGGCATTACACCGTCCTCGTCGGCCTGACCAGCGCTACTCTTGGGGGCTTTCAAGTGCATGGCTGGCCCGGATGAGACCCCGCCTGATGGGGCGTAATTCCTGTTCACGCAGCACGGCTTCGCAGAGCGTCTTCATTGTTCGGAACTGGCCGCCCCGCTCCAGATGGAGCATGAGGTTTGTGAGGTACCCCCCGTCGCTGCGGCGGGCGCGCATCAGTTTTGCTAGGCTTGCGCGCGTGAGCTTGCGAGAGCTCATCTGCGCCAGCATGCGGTAGAGTAGGTTGGTGCGCAAAAACGCATCCTGTAGATCATTGCCCATGAACCTCGCTGGGATGAGCGTGGCGTTGGCCCGCGCAAAAAGGCTGGCATGCATGGCATCGAGCAATGAGTTCGGATTGTAGGCGATCCAGGCGTGGTCTGCGGCCTCCAGCATGTCGGGCGCATAGCCAAAGCGCGAGGTGAAATCACGCCGTCTTTCCTTAACAAAGCGGCCGTCCCATCCGGCGAGGTGGGGGGAGAGTGTCGCCTGGGGTTGCAAGGCAAGCACATGGGATCCCGGCGCCGACACGGAAAAGGCGCACGCGGCATAGCCACAAGAGCCCGCCCCATAAAACAGGACCTGATCGAACTCATCGAAAAACCCGTCGTCGATCAGCCGATCAAAGTACGAGATCACATGCGGTGCACGAAACCACGTGTCATGTTTTGCAAAGAGCGCCATGTGAGACCAGCCAAGGGCATCAATCAGCGGCCATGCCATGGGTTGGCCACTGGTCGATCCGGCGATGATGCGCATGCGGGTCTCGAATGTGACCAGCAATGTCGGCTTTTTCTCGATCAAAAGCGCGGCGTGATCCGGGCCCAGCGGTTCGCAATAACCGTCATCGCCAGCCAGATCTTCGAGCTGTTCGCACCATGCCTCCCAGTCGAGGCCAGAAAGATCTGCTTGCAAAAGGGTCGTCGCGTCTTTCATGAGGGCCCACTCCTCGCATCAAAGAACTCAATCATCATACCACAGCCTTGGTTCGGCAATTTCAATCGAATTGCCTGCAGGATCTCTGAAATATATGGATCGCGCGCCGTTTGGCCAGTCGAAGTCGGCTTCCACAGGGTGGCCTGCCGCCTCCAATCGCGCGCACCAGGCTGCGATCTCATCACGGCTTGCGCCGAAACAGAGGTGGCCTTGTCCGGTGGCGCCGTGAGCCGGCACGGGCAAGCGCGGGTTGGACGAGCCATCCACCGTCACCTTGGGGTCAAAGAGCAGCAGAATGGTGGAGCCCACGCGAAAGAACACGTGTCGATCCGGGACGCGCAGCTCTTCATCGAGGCCCATGATCCTGCCATAGAAATCTGCCGCGGCATCCAGATCATCCACGTAAAGAGCCGCTTCTAATACAGAGCCAGGGGCAGGAGCTGAGGGCAAGCGCGTCATCACCCAGAAACTAGAGATCCTCACCCCCAGCTGCAAGGCACGGGTGATGTGTCATGTCTTGGTCACACACCAGCCTTAAGCAGACACTAGATATACGCGCCAAAAGCGCCCTTGTCAGGCGGCGGACGCGAGATATAGTGGTATATAGTATGAGGCAAGACTGTGGGCGGGCACGCCGCCCCGGCAGGGAACAAGGAAGATCAGCGGGCAGGGGGCACGTCACCGCATGGATACAGACTTCAGAACTGATTTTGTGCGAGAGCCATCTGCGCTCAAGCAGCACCCGGCCTTGGTGCTGAATGCGGATTACCGGCCTTTGTCGTACTACCCTTTGTCACTGTGGTCCTGGCAGGACGCGATCAAGGCTGTGTATCTTGATCGGGTGTCTATCGTTGCGGAATATGACGTCCATGTGCACAGCCCGTCGCAGAAGATAAAGATCCCCAGCGTCATCGTCCTTAAGGATTATGTGAAGCCGCAAAAGCGCGTGGCGTTCACGCGGTTCAATCTGTTTTTGCGCGATCAGTTTAGCTGTCAGTATTGCGGCTCGAAAGACAATCTGACGTTTGACCATGTCGTGCCGCGCTCACGCGGGGGGATCACGTCTTGGGAAAACGTGGTGGCCGCCTGTTCCAGGTGCAACCTGAAGAAAGGCGCGCGGGCGCTCAGAGAATCAGGGCTGACCTTGCGCAAGCCGCCCCGCGCACCAGGTGCGGAGGAATTGCGCAATATGGGGCGGAAGTTTCCACCCAACCATTTGCACGAAAGCTGGATCGATTTCCTCTACTGGGATGCAGAGCTGGACGCGTGATCCTTGCAATTCGATATGCGTTTGCGCATGCTCTTGAGCGGTTGCAGCAAGGGGCCAGCGCGTGAACGTCACTCGATTGAATCAGGATCCTCACAAGCTTCGTGAGGGCCGGGAAAAGAATCTTGAAGTCGCGATTGGGCGTGAGGTCCGCGATCTGCGCAAAGCCCGCGGCATGACAGTGGCGGATCTGGCTGGTGCCACGGGGCTGTCTGTTGGGATGCTCTCCAAAATTGAAAATGGCGTGACATCGGCCTCGCTCACCACATTGCAGGCGCTGTCAACTGCGCTCTCGGCGCCTGTGACGGCGTTTTTCCGCAGGTTCGAAGAGGCTCGCGAAGCGGTGCATATCCGCGCGGGCGAAGCCGTCGAGATTGAGCGCGCAGGGACACGCGCCGGGCACCATTACAATCTGTTGGGGCATCTGGGCGGCAACAACAGCGGCGTCGTGATGGAGCCCTATCTGATCTTGCTGTCCAAGGATTCCGATACGTTTGAGACGTTCCAGCATGACGGGGTGGAGCTCATTTATATGCTTGAAGGCGAAGTCAGCTATCGTCACGGCGATCAGAGTTTTCACCTGCGCCCCGGGGACAGCCTCTTTTTCGATGCAGATGCACCTCATGGGCCAGATGAGCTCATCAAATTGCCGATCCGGTTTGTCTGTGTGATTTCCTATCCGCAGAGAGGATAGGCGTTTCGCGCAGATTTTACCCAGAGGAAAATTTAATTCTTTATATTGAACGTTCCCTATCATAGCGTTAGGTACATCCTATAGGCTGAAAGGGAGCGTGATATGTGTGGCATCGTTGGTCTGTTCCTCAAGGATAAGGCGCTTGAGCCGCGCTTGGGTGAAATGCTGACAGATATGTTGATTACGATGTCCGATCGCGGGCCGGATAGCGCGGGCATTGCTGTCTATGGCCAGGATCGTGACGGCTTGGGCAAATTGACGGTGCAGTCATCAGATCCCGCCGGTTTTGATAAACTCAGCGGGCTGTCATCGGCCATCGGGGCTGAGGTCAGTGTCCGGGTTGTTGATACGCATGCCGTTCTAGAAATGCCCGAGGACAAGATTTCTCAGGCGCGCGCTTACTTGCGCGAAAATCAGCCCGACATCCGCGTGATGAGCGCTGGAGAAGTCATTGAAATCTATAAAGAGGTCGGGCTTCCGGGCGATGTCGCCAAGCGCTTTGATATCCCGCAATTGCACGGCTCTCACGGGATCGGCCACACGCGCATGGCGACCGAATCTGCTGTGACCACTCTGGGTGCGCACCCGTTCTCGACCGGGTCGGATCAATGTCTGGTACACAACGGGTCTCTGTCGAACCACAATGCGCTGCGCCGTGAGTTGCGCCGTCAGGGTGTGACTGTGGAGACGGAAAATGACACCGAGGTCGCGGCGGCATACCTTACATGGCGTTTGCAGGAGGGTGACACGCTCGGTCAGGCCTTGGAAGCAGGTCTCGACGATCTCGATGGGTTCTATACCTTCGTCGTGGGTACCAAAGACGGCTTTGGCGTGCTGCGCGATCCCATTGCATGCAAGCCCGCCGTGATGGCTGAGACGGATCAATATGTGGCATTTGGCAGTGAGTACCGCGCACTGGTGAATTTGCCGGGGATTGAAGACGCAAAAGTGTGGGAGCCAGAGCCCGCCACCGTCTACTTTTGGAGGCACTGATCTGTGGTCAGTCCCGCTGAGGATAGCATTCAGACAAACGTGCCGGGTGAGGTTGTCAGCAATGGTATACCGCGGCCTGTGGCCTATCGTCGGACGCGCTGGGGTAAGGATCCATACGCGCTTTGCAGTTACTCGACCTTACAAAAGGGTGCGACGGCAAAGGATCGCAAACGGATCCGCAAACCGCTGGGGGACGTGGTGTTTTTCGCAGGCGAGCACGTGTCGAAGGATTTTCCGGCGATGGTGCATGGCGCTCTTGTCACGGGACGAGATGCAGCCGCTAAGGTTTTGAAAACTAGCGCGAAACACATTGGTATCGTGGGTGCGGGTGTGGCTGGTATGGGGGCGGCACGCACGCTTGTGGATGCCGGGCGTTCGGTTGAGGTGTTTGAGGCGAGAGGCCGGATCGGCGGGCGGACCTGGACGGATCATTCGCTTGGGCTGCCGATGGATATGGGCGCGTCCTGGATCCTTGATCCGAAGGGCAATCCGTTGACGGAGCTTGCCAAAGAGGCCCGCGCCGTGCGGGTCAAGACAGATTACGACACGATGTACGGCTTCACCCCGGATGGGACGCCCGTGGAGTACGAAGAAATCGCGGATTGGACCCATGAGGCGTTCGAGGTTGATCAGAATTACGGCATGACACGGGCTAAACTGTCTGAAGAAGCTTTCGAAGAAGGCGAGGATCTGGGCGGCACGGATGTGATTTTTCCGCGCGGGTATGCGTCTCTTTTTCCCGTTCTTACAAAAGGCTATGAGACCAAGCTCAACCACGTTGTTGAGGCGATCGAATGGGGCGCGGATGGTGCATGCCTGTTAATCGATAGCGCACGCCATGAGTTTGATGCGGTGATCGTGACACTGCCCATTGGTGTGCTGCAAGCAGGCTCCGTGCGCTTTGACCCGCCGCTGCCGAATGACAAACAAGTCGCGATCGGACGGCTGGGACAGGGATTGCTGAACAAGCTTTATCTGAAGTTTGCCAGTCCGTTTTGGGACGTGGACAAACCCTGGATCATGTTGACCGGTCCGGAGCCGCGGCCGTTTTCGTCCTGGTTCAACTTCACCTATGTGACGGGCGCGCCGGTTCTCTGTGGTTTTCAGGGCGCGGACCAGGCCTGGGACTGGGAAGAAAAATCTGATGTTGAGACGCTGCAAACTGCGCTCGACACGCTCGCTGGAATGTATGCAAAGGGAGGCGCCAATGCAGGTGCTTGATTTGTCCGAGATCACTTTGCGAGAGGCCAACGCGGCCCTGCAAAATCCGACAGAGGGCAGCAATGAAACCGCCTGGGAGATCGTGAATGCACGCGGTAGCCATGCGATTGCGGTGGGTCTGGATGCGCCGATTGACGTCCAAGTACGCGGCTCCACCGGGTACTACTGCGCGGGCATGAACGCACAGGCCACCGTTCGCGTGGATGGCAATGTCGGCCCCGGCGCGGGGGAGAACATGATGAGCGGGGCGCTGATCGTGGAAGGCGACGCCAGCCAGTATGCGGGCGCCACCGGCCATGGCGGTCTTTTGGTGATCAAGGGCAATGCCTCCTCTCGCTGTGGCATCTCCATGAAAGGCATCGACATTGTGGTGCATGGCAATGTGGGTCACATGTCGGCTTTCATGGCGCAGAAAGGGCATCTTGTGATCTGTGGGGATGCGGGCGATGCATTGGGCGACTCGATCTATGAGGCGCAGCTGTTTGTGCGCGGATCGGTGAAATCGCTGGGCGCGGATTGCGTTGAAAAAGAGATGCGGCCAGAGCATCTGGAAAAGCTGGCGGAATTGCTGAAGGCGGGCGAATGCGACGCCAAGCCAGAAGAGTTCAAGCGCTACGGATCGGCGCGCCAGCTCTACAATTTCAACATTGATAACGCTTACTGAGGGGACGTGACAGATGGCCAAAGATGACGCGACACCGCCACAGACTTTACCTAAATATTCCAGCACGTTCTCGCCGGATGTGAATGCTGAAATCCGCCGTGCTGCCGCGACGGGGATCTACGACATTCGCGGCGGTGGCGCCAAGCGCAAGGTGCCCCATTTCGACGATCTGGTGTTCCTCGGTGCCTCCATGAGCCGTTATCCCCTCGAGGGATATCGCGAGCGGTGTGATACCAATGTCGTGCTCGGCACGCGGTTTGCCAAAAAGCCGATTGAGCTCAAGATCCCGATCACGATTGCAGGGATGAGCTTTGGCGCGCTGTCGGCGCAGGCCAAGGAAGCGCTCGGCCGTGGTGCGTCAGCGGCTGGCACGTCGACGACCACAGGCGATGGCGGCATGACGACGGAAGAGCGCGGCCAGTCCAAGCACCTTGTCTATCAGTATCTGCCGAGCCGGTACGGTATGAACCCTGTCGATCTGCGCAAGGCGGATGCGATTGAGGTTGTCGTGGGTCAAGGCGCCAAGCCCGGCGGGGGTGGCATGTTGCTAGGGCAGAAGATCTCTGACCGCGTGGCCGAAATGCGCACGCTGCCCAAAGGCATCGACCAAAGATCGGCCTGTCGTCACCCGGATTGGACGGGGCCGGATGACTTGGAAATCAAGATCCTTGAGCTGCGTGAAATCACCGGCTGGGAGAAACCCATTTACGTGAAGGTTGGCGCCGCAAGGCCTTATTTTGACACGACTTTGGCCGTGAAGGCCGGAGCGGACGTTGTCGTGATCGACGGCATGCAGGGCGGCACAGCCGCCACGCAGGATGTGTTCATTGAGCATGTAGGCATTCCGACGCTGGCCTGTATCCGCGAGGCTGTGCAAGCGCTGCAGGATCTCGATATGCACCGCAAGGTGCAGCTCATCGTGTCGGGCGGCATCCGCTCGGGCGCGGATGTGGCGAAAGCGCTGGCTTTGGGCGCGGATGCCGTCAGCATCGGCACGGCGGCCATGATCGCCCTTGGCGACAATGACCCCAAGTGGGAGGACGAGTATCGGAAGCTGGGCACCACCGCGGGCGCCTATGACGATTGGCACGCGGGCCAAGATCCAGCTGGCATTTCGACCCAGGATCCCGAGCTGTCCAAGCGCCTTGACCCGGTCGAGGGTGGGCGCAGATTAAACAACTATCTCAAGGTGATGACGTTAGAGGCTCAGACGTTGGCGCGGGCTTGTGGCAAATCCCACGTACACAATCTGGAACCCGAAGACCTTGCCGCGCTCACAATGGAAGCGGCGGCGATGGCGAAAGTGCCTCTTGCAGGAACAAGCTGGTATCCGGGCATGCCCGGTGGTGGCATGTAGGCCCGTTACGCTTTGACAAACACGCGGTTCGCTGGAAGGGTCTGGCGAGCCGCGTTTTACTTCTGACCACCAAGACCACTGGGGAGCCCATAAGATGACCACCGACCTTGCTGCCTTCGCCGCCGAAAACGGCGTCAAGTACTTCATGATTTCCTTCACCGATCTTTTCGGTGGGCAGCGGGCAAAGCTGGTACCGGCGCAGGCTATCGCCGATATGCAGGAAGAGGGCGCTGGTTTTGCGGGATTTGCCACATGGCTTGATATGACGCCTGCGCACCCGGATATGCTCGCCGTGCCGGATCCATCATCAGTGGTTCAATTGCCCTGGAAGCCTGAGGTGGCCTGGGTCGCGGCCAATCCAGTGATGGAAGGGGAGGATGTGGCGCAAGCGCCGCGCAATGTGCTGCGCAGCCTGATCGATGAAGCCGCATCCGAAGGGCTGCACGTCAAAACGGGTGTTGAATGCGAGTATTTTCTGCTGACGCCCGACGGGTCCGCCTTGTCGGATGAATTCGATACCGCTGAAAAGCCGTGTTACGACCAACAGGCCGTGATGCGCCGCTATGACGTGGTGCGCGAGATTTGTGATTACATGCTGGATCTCGGCTGGGGCCCGTATCAGAACGACCATGAGGACGCGAATGGTCAGTTTGAGATGAACTGGGATTTCTCCGACGCGCTTGTCACGGCAGACCGGCATTCCTTTTTCAAGTTCATGACCAAATCCGTGGCGGAGCGGCACGGCTTCCGCGCGACCTTCATGCCCAAGCCGGTGGAAGGCCTGACAGGCAACGGATGCCACGCGCATATCTCCGTTTGGGACGCGGCGGGCGATGCGGCCAAGGTCAACATGTTCGCCGATGACAGCATGGATCTGGGCCTGTCTGAAAAGGGGCGCAACTTTCTCGGGGGCATCATGAAGCACGCCTCCGGCATGGCAGCGATCACGAACCCCACGGTCAACAGCTACAAGCGCATCAATGCACCGCGCACCATGTCCGGGGCCACCTGGGCGCCAAACACGGTGACATGGACGTCAAACAACCGCACGCACATGGTCCGCGTGCCGGGACCGGGCCGGTTTGAGCTGCGCCTGGCCGATGGCGCGGCCAACCCTTATTTGCTGCAGGCGGTGATCATCGCGGCGGGGCTTGACGGGATCCGCACCGAGGCCGATCCGGGCAAACGCTATGAGATCGACATGTATGCCGAAGGCCACAAGGTGCGCGGCGCGCCGCGGCTACCGCTCAACATGCTCGATGCGATCCGCGCCTTTGACAAAGACAAGCTTTTGAAATCTGCAATGGGCGATGAGTTTTCCGCTGCCTTCATCAAGCTGAAAACCAATGAGTGGAACAGCTTCACCGCGCATTTCACGCAGTGGGAAAAGGACAACACGCTCGATATTTAAGGGTTCCTGCCCAACCGCACGTTTCGACGGGGATAGTTAAGGCCAAAAGAAACATCGGACGACGCCTGTTGCTTTTTCTGGCCGAATACATCCTGGGGGAGTCCGCAAGCCGGGGGCAAAGCCCCCAAAAAGTTAACCGTTGGCTTCGCGGATCTTGTCGGCGGCGTCCTTGTCGTAGCCCACTTCGCTGTCGTCAAACAGCTTGTCGAGCTCTCCAGACAGCGTCATTTCAGTGATGATGTCGCATCCTCCTACGAACTCACCGTTCACATAGAGCTGGGGAATGGTGGGCCAATCCGAGTAATCCTTGATGCCTTGGCGTACCGCATCGTCCGCGAGAACATTCACGTCCTGATAGTCGACGCCCATGTAGTTCAGCACGCCCGCCACCCGGCTGGTAAAGCCGCATTGAGGCATGGATTTCGTGCCTTTCATAAAGAGCACGACCGTGTTGGCCTTCACGGTCTCATCAATCTGGGTTTTGGCGTCTGTCAGGGGTTCAGTCATGAAGATATCTTTCCGAAATGGCGCGGTATCACTCAGGCGCTTTGGTTGTCAGGGCGAGCGCGTGCAAATCTCCGGCGGGGCCATCCATTTTGCCCTTGAGGGCTGCATAAACAGCTCGCTGTTGTTGTACTCGGTTTTTGCCAGCAAAGGATGCGTCGATGACCTCTGCGGCGTAGTGATTTCCGTCTCCCGCCAAATCCGTGATCGTGATCTGTGCGTCTGGGAATGTCTCGCGGATGAGGTCTTCGATTTCCTCTGGCTGCATTGGCATTGGCGGGGGTCCTTTGGCATTTGCCGTGTCGTCAAGACTTAGGCCGGATTTTCGCAGGCTTCAAGCGTCTCGCGCGTTGCGGGCGGCAAGAAGGATGACCCCGTCACGCTGGCGCGCCTTTGTCAGATCTTGGTCATAGGACGCGGTTATCTGTGCCAGTTCTTCGCCGGACCAAGGCACATACGCTGTCTCTGGTCCCGTTTTCGGGTAGCGCTGGCGCGCCTCCTGCACGGTGTCTTTTCCCCGCGTCTCTTGCATTTGAAACCACTCTGCTGCGCGCTGCGAAAGCCCGGCGCGCCGTATCTTCGGGTCCAGCTGCACGGCGTTTTCCGCCTCTGGCTTCAGGAGATGGCCGAAGAGGGCGGGTCCCAGCTGCGTGTAGTCCTCGTACCGCCAGAGCATGATCTTGAGAGTGGGGCAGGTCTCTTTCAGACGGTCTGTCAGCTCTGTCCAGATGGGCCGTGCAAGATCAAAGCCGCGGATGTAGTCGGCAAAATCATCGTAGCGCCCGTGATGCAAGCTCTCGCCCCAGCAGGAGGGGAAAAACGTCGCCGGGTTGCGGGTGGCCAGCGCCAATTGGACGTCGTGACCGTCAAAGAGGTCAAGCAAGCGCGCCAAGCGGCCTGGGGCCCATGGATAGAGACGCGTCCTGCGCAGGAGCATCTTTCGATCCGTGCCGCCCAGGATGTTCTCGTCCATGAGGGCGACTGTATCGGCATCACCGCCATGATGCTGCAGAAACCCGTCTGCGCCAGCCCGGACCACTTCCGGGGTCATGCCGTCTCTCAAGAGTTGCGACAACGGGGTGAGATCCTGCCGCATGGTTTTGGGGCCGATCGCGGCGATACCCAAGTCCGCTAGCGCAGTTTGCGATCCCAGCAAAGAGTGCTGTAGGTGGCTCGACGCGGTTTTATGTGCGCCGGCAAAGATCACAAGGCGGCGTCTCATAGGGTAGCGTCTCTAAGGCTACGTCGGGGCATGGTTCAGCCCAGATGACGCTCAAAGCTCGAGCGGAAGATCTGCGAAAGCTCTTCCAGTGGGGCTTTGGAGCCGCCAAAAGAGACTGTTTGCCCTGTGAACTTACCCACCGTTTGGAGTAACACTCCGGCTTTGCCAGCGGCCATCATGAGGGCTTCGGCTTGATCAAAACTGCAGCCAATCAAGTACCGCCCCTGATCCTCGCCAAAGAGGGTCCCCATATCCGCACTGTCGAGGCATACGCCGACACCGGCCGCATCGGCCATTTCAAAGGCCGCCAGCGCCATGCCGCCATCTGAGATGTCGGTGCAGGTACGGATGAATTGCGCGTTGTCGCGAATGAAATCGCCATTGCGCTTTTCGGCCTCGAGATCCACATACGGGGCTTCGCCCTCCGCCCGGTTAAAGACCTCCGCGAGCAGAGCGGATTGCCCCAGATGACCCGCGCACGCGCCCACCATGAGCAAGACATGCCCTTCGCGCGCCATGCCTGTGATGGCAAGCTCGGGGTCGCGGATAATGCCCACAGCGCCAATCGTGGGCGTGGGCAGGATCGCGGCGCCGTCTGTCTCATTGTAGAGTGAGACGTTGCCCGACACGATCGGCATGTCGAGGGCTGCCACAGCCTCGCCAATGCCACGAATGGCGGCCACGAACTGGCCCATGATGTTGGGCTTTTCGGGATTTCCGAAATTCAGGTTATCGGTGCTGGCGAGCGGCGTGGCACCGAGCGCTGTGAGGTTGCGATAGGCCTCTGCCACCGCCTGCTTGCCGCCCTCATAGGGGTTGGCAAAGACGTAGCGCGGGGTCACGTCTGATGTGAAGGCCAAGAGCTTGTCTGTACCGTGCACACGGATGAGGCCCGCACCCAAGCCCGGCGTGCGGGCACTGTCGGCCATGACCATGGTGTCATATTGCTCATAAACCCACTGTTTAGAGCTGTAGTTGGCAGACGAAATCAGCGCCTTGAGCCCCTCGATCGGGTCGAGCGGCACCAAGCTGGAGGCGTCAAGCGCGGGCGCGGGCGTGGGTTCATCCCAGGGCCTGTCATATTCGGGCGCAGAGCCCGAGAGCGTGGCCAGCGGGAGATCCGCCTTCACCTCATTGCCGTGCATGACCAAGAAGCGGTCTTCTTCGATGGTTTCACCGACGATGGCGAAATCGAGATCCCATTTCTCAAAGACGGCGCGGGCTTCCTCTTCCAGCTCCGGCTTCAGCACCATCAGCATGCGTTCCTGGCTTTCGGAGAGCATCATCTCATAGGCCGTCATGTTTTCTTCGCGCTGAGGAACGGCATCAAGATTGAGCCGCACGCCGAGGCCGCCCTTGTCGCCCATCTCCACGGCCGAGCAGGTCAGGCCCGCCGCACCCATATCCTGGATGGAAATGACGGCGCCGGTCTGCATCAGCTCCTGACAGGCCTCCATCAGGCGCTTTTCCGTGAAGGGGTCGCCGACCTGAACCGTGGGGCGCTTTTCCTCGATGCTCTCGTCGAACTCGGCAGAGGCCATCGTCGCCCCACCAACCCCGTCACGGCCCGTCTTGGCGCCGAGATACACCACGGGCATACCGACACCGGAGGCAGCGGAGTAGAAGATCTTGTCGCTGTCCGCCAAACCTGCGGCAAATGCATTCACAAGGCAATTGCCGTTATAGGCCGCGTCAAACCGCACCTCACCGCCCGCGCAGGGCACACCGAACGCGTTGCCATACCCGCCGATGCCCGCCACGACGCCGTTCACCAGCTGGCGTGTTTTCGGATGATCGGTGGCGCCAAAGCTTAGCGAGTTCATGGAAGCGATGGGCCGCGCGCCCATGGTAAAAACGTCGCGCAGGATGCCGCCCACACCGGTGGCCGCGCCCTGATAGGGCTCGATGTAGCTTGGGTGGTTGTGGCTTTCCATTTTGAAGACCACTGCCTGACCATCGGCGATGTCCACAACGCCCGCATTCTCACCGGGGCCGCAGATCACCTGCGGGCCGTCCGTGGGCAGGGTGCGCAGCCATTTCTTGGAGGATTTGTAGGAACAATGCTCATTCCACATGGCCGAAAAGATGCCCAGCTCGGTAAAGCTCGGTTCTCGTCCGATGATCTGAAGAATGCGCAGGTATTCGTCGTCTTTCAGCCCGTGGCTTTCGATCAGCTCTGGCGTAATGGCCGGTTCCTGCATCTACGTCATGTCCCCCGAGTGAAACCTCACGTGTCGTTTAGGCGATTGCGACCGCAGGGGGAAGGGGGTGCCGCTTGACGAGGCGCATGGTTTCGTCATTGTGGCGTGGAATAAGGGGACAGGCTATGGAATTGACCACGAACACATGGCGCGGGCGTGGCCTGCCAGAGGGCATCTTGGCGGACGTGCCGATGGCGAGTGAGGCTGCGGATCTGGCCGAAGAAGTGGTCAGCACGCATTTGATTGCAGGCCAGACGCCGCTGGTGCTGGCCGAAGGCATGGGCTGTGAAACCTGGGTCAAGGATGAGCGTGGCCGCATGGGCATGGGCAGCTTCAAAGCGCTGGGTGCGGCCTATGTCATTGCCCATGACGCCATGACGGCCCGTAAGGCCAGTGGCGGCGATATCTTTGAGGCGCTTCAGGGCAAGACCTATGCGACAGCGAGTGCGGGCAATCACGGGCTGTCGCTGGCGTTTGGGGCCAAGCGCTTTGGGGCCGAGGCTGTGGTGTATATCGCCGATACCGTGCCTGAAAGCTTTGCTGACAGGCTGCGCTCCCATGGCGCAACCGTTGTGCGCGAAGGAACGGAGTATGAAGCGGCCATGGAGGCCGCCATGCGCGCTTCTGAGGAAAATGGCTGGACCTTATTGTCGGACAGCTCCTGGGCGGACTACTACGACCGTCCGCATCGCTTGATGGAAGGTTATCTGGTGATGGCGGCAGAGGCCGCGCGGCAAATGCCTGCGCCACCCACGCATATCTTTTTGCAAGCCGGTGTGGGCGGTTTGGCTTGCGCCTGTGCCGTGCATTTCCGAGAGGTCTGGGGGGATGCACCCCAGATCATCGTGGTCGAGCCCGATCGCGCCCCTGCGTTAGAGACCAGCATAAAATCAGGCGACGCTGTTGAAACGACCGGCCCAGTATCGGTGATGGGCCGTCTTGATTGCAAAGTGCCGTCGCTCATTGCATTGAAGCAACTGGCCATGTCGGCTGATGACTTTGCCTTGATTACAGAAAACGAGGCGCAAGGCATTCTGCCCATCCTCGCTGATCAGGATCTGTCCAGTACGCCCTCAGGCGCGGCGGGACTGGCATGTTTGAGAGAGATGAACCTCGGGCCTGATGCCCGCGCGCTGTGCTTTCTAAGCGAACAGGCGGACGATTGAGCGACGGGTTTCCAGACGCGGAATACGCCGCGCGCGTGGCCAGAGCGCAAGATTCTTTGGAGAAGATCGGGGCGGGCGCGCTCTTTCTCACGACCGAAGCCGATATTCGGTACTTCACGGGCTTTTTGACGCGGTTTTGGGAATCGCCCAGTCGTCCCTGGTATCTTGTCGTGCCGTTGAGTGGAAAGCCTATCGCCGTGATCCCCTCGATCGGCGAAGCGTTGATGGCGTCGACATGGATTGAGGATATTCGCACGTGGTCCGCCCCTCGGCCCGAGGATGATGGGGTCAGCTTGCTCATCGATACGTTGCGGGAGGCTGGCGGGCCTGTTGCGGTGCCAATGGGGTACGAGACCCATGTGCGCATGCCGCTGGCCGATTTTGAGCGGGTGCGGGCCGGTGCCGACATCATGCCGGATCAGGGCGTGATGGCGGGCTTGCGGGCGATAAAATCTCCCGCAGAGATCGCGCGCATCGGGCAGACATGCGCGCTGGCCGGGCGCGCGTTTGACCGCATGGGCGAGATTGCACGCCCCGGGGTGGCGCTCTCAGACGTGTTTCGTGGGTTTCAGCGGTTGCTTTTGGAGGAGGGTGCAGATTGGGTGCCCTATCTGGCTGGAGGCATGGGGCCATTGGGCTATCGCGATGTCATCTCACCCGCACCTGATACGCCGCTTCAGACGGGCGATGTTATCATGCTTGACACCGGGGCGATCAGAGCGGGCTATTTCTGTGACTTCGATCGCAACTTTGCCATCGAACGCTCCGACAAGCGGGTCATTGATGCGCATCACAAACTGATTGAAGCCACCGCCGCCGGGTTTGAGGCGGCTCGCCCCGGCGCAGCAGCGCGAGACCTGTGGCGGGTGATGTCAGATATCGTCGGCCATGGCGACGGGGCAGGGCGCATGGGCCACGGCCTGGGCATGCAGTTGACGGAAGGCCTGTCTCTCACACCTGACGATGAAACCCCGCTTGAGGCAGGCATGGTCATCACTCTTGAACCCTACATAGCGACGGCGGACGGCCAGTTGATGGTGCATGAGGAGAATATTGCCATCACGGACGATGGCGCCACGGCGTTGACCCGCTTTAGCGCCCCAGAGATCCAGATCCTGTCTTAACGCAGTCTCATGTCCGAACGGGCTCTCACAAAAGCGAGACTTCCAAAAGCGGCAGTCTCCGCCCTGGAATAGCGTTGGACGGCACGTCTCCCACCCGGATCGCGCCCATCTTTTCGTAAAAGGGGACGGCTCCTGGGTCTGCTTCAATCCGAAGTTTCTTTGCCCCGAGGCCGGTGGCAGTGCGCGCGCACCAGTCAAACAAAATGCGCCCGCACCCGGTTCCCATGAAGTCCGGATCGACAAACAACAGATCGATTTCCATCGCATTGGTTGCGCCTGTCACCTGCGCAAGCCCTGCCGCGCGGCCATGGCTGTGCGCCACCACAAGAGGCCCTGCGTCTAGATCTGCCTGCGTCAGTGTTAGAACCGGGACGCAGGCGGCCATAAAGGCAGAATCGTAGCCCCAATGGGCCTTGGATCTCAGGCACAGGTCCGACAGGCCGGGTAATTCGTCGAGCTCAGCAGACCGCAGTTTGAAACGCGAGTTCATGTGTTCAGCTTAGCAAAAAAAAGGCCGAGCGCTAAGCTCGGCCGAAGTCCAACAGGGAGGTATGAAAGACACCTAGGCGCCTCTCACCACTTCGAGTTAGGCGCGTGCTGAGAGTCGTTCAAGAAAAAACACTCTGCAAGTGCAACAACTCCGGTATGTGTTGCATGCATATCTCATGCACACAGAGCTTAAAAAACTATCTATCTGATTGATTTTGAAGCTGTTTTCGGTAAGATACAATCTCATCTTGAACGAAATCGCGGAAGGCTGCGATGCGCTGGGAATGTCGCAACTCAGACGGGTACGCGAGGAACACCGGCACATCAGAGCTGAGCAAATCCGGTAAAACCCGCACAACTTGCGGGAAATCATGGCTCACATAATTTGGCAAAACGCCGATCCCCAAATTCTCCAGCACGCTTTGAAGAACCCCGAAATAATTGTTCACCGTCAACAAGGCGGGCACTTCATAGGCCATCAAGTCCTGCACCAAAGTTGCCCCAGCACCGACCTGCGCAGACCGCGGATTTTGGCAAATCAGCCTGTGCTTCACCAGATCTTCCGGTGTTTCAGGGGTGCCATGGCTTTCGAGATACTCGCGCTTTGCAAACAGGCACATATGCACGCTCATCAGACGCTTGCGAATGAGATCGGCCTGGCTTGGTTCTTTCATGCGAATGGCCACGTCCGCCTCGCGCATCGGCAAATCCAGCACACGTTCTTCCAGCATCAGATCCAGATTGAGATCGGGGTATTTTTCAAAGAGTTTGGGCAGCCTTGGGGCCAACCACAACGTGCCAAAGCCAATCGTCGTGGTGACGCGCAACTCTCCAAACACCTCTTCTTCGCTGTCGCGAATGCGGGCTGTCGCGGTATCCAGGCGCTTTGCCATGGCGCGGGTCGCATCAAACAGAAGCTCTCCTTGCTCGGTCAGGATGAGCCCTCTTGCATGGCGATGGAAAAGCGTAGAATTGAGCGATTCCTCGAGCGCGCGGATCTGACGTGAAATCGCCGATTGTGACAAATGCAGTTCGTCGCCCGCATGGGTAAGACTGCCTGCGTCCGCGACAGCGTGGAATATTCTCAGCTTGTCCCAATCCATGTCGCGGCCCGATCCTCATTGCATGCCCATGGCATACCAGAATTGACTGCGCAGTATAGGGCCTACCGAGCAGACTTTTGAAATTGCGAACTTTACATCTCATGTCACAGAGGCTCTATTCGATCTCGAGGGTTATTTAAGCTCTATTTATATCTTTTTATTTGGATTGCGTTTTGCGTCAGCGTCGCATTTCTTTTACTTAGGTTTGTCATATCCACTCTCAGCGAAGCTACGGCAGAAACAAACAGGCCCAGTCTATGCAACATTCGCGCCAGGTCACCCGCGACATCAGCTATTCCCATTCTGCGCAAACCAGAGGCGGGCGCGCGGTGATCCGGACGATGGAAAACCTGACGGGGCGCATCCAACTGATCAAACGCGCCGAAGGGTATGAGCACGACGTGGCGGATGGTCAGGATTTTTGGCAAGTGATGGTGGAGCGGTATGGCCTGACCCTGGACATCGCCAGCGGGTCTTTGTCCAATATTCCCAGATCCGGCCCGATTATCCTGTTGGCCAATCATCCCTTTGGGATTCTGGACGGCTTGATGATGGGCCATATCCTGAGCCAGACACGCGGTGATTTTAAGATCCTGGCAAATTCGGTGTTTCAAAAAGCCGAAGACCTCCAGCATGTGGTGCTGCCTGTAAGCTTTGACGACACAAAAGAGGCGGTTGCGCTGAACCTCAGGACACGCAAACAATCCCTGGCGTATCTCGGAGAGGGTGGGGCCATTGGCATCTTCCCAGGTGGAACTGTCAGCACAGCAGCAAAACCGCTTGCGCGGCCGCTGGATCCCGGTTGGCGGAGTTTTACGGCGCGCATGATTGCCAAGTCTGACGCCACGGTTGTGCCGATCTTTTTTGAAGGACAGAACAGCCGACTTTGGCAAATCGCAAGCCATGTTCACGTGACTTTGCGCATGGCGCTCTTGATCAATGAGTTTGGAAAACGCGTTGATACGCCGGTCAAGGTGCATGTGGGTGATCCCATCACACGCGATGCGATTGGGGACAAAGTAAAGGATGCGAAATCCCTGATGGCCTTTTTGCGACGTAAGACGTATGACCTGAGCCCGAAGCCCTTCGCGCCGGGTGCGGTTGGGTTTGAGTTTTAATCACGAACGGTACGTCTCGCGCGGCTTGTAAGACCATGGCAGTTGGTATTTTCGACAGTGGCCTCGGCGGCCTCACGGTGTTGGATGCGGTGTCAAAAACGCTTCCGGATCAGGCGTTTGTGTATTTCGCCGATCATGCCAATGCGCCCTACGGTGTGCGCACGTCAGATGACATTTACGAGCTGACGAAAACCCATGTGACAACACTCTGGAACCGCGGCTGTGATTTGGTCGTGCTGGCGTGCAACACCGCATCTGCGGCCGCACTGCGCCGGATGCAAGAGGCCGGTGTGCCCGAAAGAAAGCGCGTTTTGGGCGTGTTTGTCCCCATGATCGAGGCCCTCACAGAACGGCAATGGGGGGACAATTCCCCACCGAGGGAAGTGGCGGTCAAGCATGTGGCGCTCTTTGCGACGCCCGCCACGGTGGCGAGCCGCGCCTTTCAGCGTGAATTGGCGTTCCGGGCTATCGGTGTGGATGTTGAGGCGCAGGCCTGCGGCGGTGTTGTCGATGCCATCGAAGACGGGGACATGATCTTGGCAGAGGCCTTGGTTCGCTCTCATGTTGAGGCGTTGACGCGCAAGATGCCCAAGCCTCAGGCAGCCGTTTTGGGATGTACGCATTATCCGCTTTTGCAAAAGACCTTTCAGGACGCGCTGGGCCCGGGTGTGACCGTGTTTTCCCAAGCCAATTTGGTGGCCGAAAGCCTCTCCGATTATCTGGCACGGCACCCCCAAATGGGCGGTGACAAGGGTGACGTGGCGTACCTGACCACCGGCGATCCGTCTCGGGTGACGGATCGTGCGACGCAGTTTTTGCGACGACAGATCACGTTTTCTGCCCCCTAACGTCCATGGGTGGGTCTGGGTCGCATTGCGAGCGCCCCGTTTTCTGCCTAAATCCAAGTTGAAAATTGAAAGAGGTCTGACATGACCCATAAAATCGCCATCCTTGGCGCATCTGGTTACACCGGTGCCGAACTCATCCGGCTCATTGCCACCCATCCCGGAATGGAGATCGCGGCACTTGCTGCCAATTCCAAAGCCGGTCAGAGCATGGCTCAGGTGTTCCCGCATCTGCGCCACCTGGATCTGCCCATGCTGGTCAAGATTGATGAGATCGATTTTTCCGGCATCGAGCTGTGCTTTTGCGCGCTGCCCCATGCCACAAGTCAGTCTGTTATCAAAGGTTTGCCGAAAGACCTTAAGGTCGTGGACCTCAGCGCTGATTTCCGGCTGAGAGATCCGGAAGAGTACGCCCGTTGGTATGGCGGGCAGCATGACGCGTTGGAGTGTCAGGCCGAGGCTGTCTACGGTCTGACAGAGTTTTACCGCGACGACATACGGTCCGCGCGGCTGGTGGCTGGAACGGGGTGTAACGCCGCGACGGGGCAATATGCGCTTCGGCCGCTGATCTCTGATGAGGTGATCGATTTGGATGAGATCATCATTGACCTGAAAACTGGCGTCAGCGGAGCAGGTCGGTCTTTGAAAGAAAACCTGCTGCATGCGGAACTGTCCGAGGGCAGCCATGCCTATGCGGCGGGTGGGACGCATCGTCATTTGCCAGAGTTTGATCAGGAATTCTCAAAGATCGCCGGGCGGCCGGTGAAGGTTCAGTTCACGCCGCATTTATTGCCTGCAAACAGGGGGATATTGGCCACTATTTATGTAAAGGGCGATCCGAAGGCGGTGCATGAGAGCCTACGGAAAGCGTATGCCGACGAGCCCTTTGTTGAGGTATTGCCCATCGGCGAACATCCCAGCACGCGGCACATTCGGGGCAGCAACTTCTGCCATATCGGCGTGGTCGGCGACAGGATAGAGGGGCGCGCGGTTGTGATCGCGGCTCTCGACAATCTGACCAAGGGATCCAGCGGACAGGCTTTGCAAAACGCAAATCTCATGCTTGGATATGATGAAACCACAGGTTTGATGCAGGCTCCTGTATTTCCATAAGGAAACGCGGCACCCCACATGAAAACGCTCAAGAAACAGCGACGCATACAGATACTGATCATCACCGCGGTGGCGCTTGCTGTGTCGACCGCGTTGATCGGGTATGCCATGCGCGACGGGATCAATTTCTTCCGCTCGCCCAGTCAGATCATCGCAGAGCCCCCGCCCGCGACAGAGGTGTTTCGCATTGGCGGGTTGGTGGAGGAAGGCACGCTTACGCGCGGAGAAGGTGAGGAGATCACCTTTCGCGTGACCGATGGCGGCGCCAGTGTGCCGGTGACCTACACCGGTATTCTGCCAGATCTTTTTGGGGAAAACGAAGGCATGGTCGGGCTTGGCACCTATGAGAATGGCGTGTTTCGCGCCAGCGAAATCTTGGCGCGCCACGATGAAGACTACATGCCGAGAGAGGTGGTGGATGCTTTGAAAGAGCAGGGTGTCTACAAGGAGCCGGAAGGTGGATCCTAAGAGGTCGCTTCTAGATCTTATGCAGACACTATCGGATAGCTAAGATCGGTGATGACACTCGCAGTATCCGGTATTTGAAAGAGAGTTGGACATGGAAAAGGATACCGTGACACTGTGGCGGCCGGTTGGCCCTGAAGAACTCGCGTTGATTGAAGAAGCTGGAATGAAAGCTTTTCCGCCCAGATTGCCGGAGCAACCGATATTCTATCCGGTTCTCACAGAGGATTATGCCGTGAAAATTGCCCGGGATTGGAATGTAAAAGCGAGTGGTTCAGGATTTGTCACGCAATTCAACGTGTTGAAATCCTATCTTGATGCCTATCAGGTTCAGGAAGCCGGGGGTCGAGCCCATCTGGAGTACTGGATACCAGCAGAGGACATGGATGCTTTCAACAAAGCGATCGTTGGCGTTATCTCGGTCACTCAAGAGTTTCGATGAAGCGATTTCAATAACAAGCGCATTCCGTATACTAACTTTGGGTCGGTATCCAAAGGGCCGCAAGCTCGCGACGGTATGGGACGCGATCACGTTTCCTGGCTTTTGGACGCTTTAAACGCTTTGATCTTGCCTGCCAAAAGTTCCCGCGCCTTCATATTCGCGCGGCGGACGCGCAAGGACGTCAAAAACGCCTCTTCAGCGGTCTGGGATGTGGCCCCAAGCAAGGTCACAATCTCAGTGATGACACCTTCGTCGCCCGACGCATCGACATATTGAATGACCTTCAAGGCCAGGTCGTCTGCGAGATCTTCGGTGACACCCATCAGCGCGTCGTCTCGGTGAGGCGGCGCTTCACATAGGATGTGACATTGTCAATCATCGTATCCATGTGCGGCTCTTCAAAGAAGTGCCCGGAGCCTTGGATCTCTTCATGGGTGATGGTTATGCCCGGCTGTTCATGAAGCTTGTTGACCAACGAAAGCGTATCCGCCGGTGGGGCCACGCGATCTGCGCCGCCATTGATGATCAAACCCGAAGACGGGCAGGGCGCCAGAAAAGAGAAATCATACATGTTGGCGGGGGGCGATACCGAGATAAAGCCCGTTATCTCCGGCCTGCGCATCAAAAGCTGCATGCCGATCCATGCGCCAAAAGAAAACCCGGCAACCCAGCAATGTTTGGAGTTGTTGTTCATCGATTGCAGGTAATCGAGAGCAGAGGCGGCATCGGAAAGCTCGCCCACGCCTTGGTCGTACTCTCCCTGGCTGCGCCCCACGCCGCGGAAGTTGAACCGCAGCACGGTAAAGCCCATGTTGTAAAAGGCGTAGTGCAGGTTGTAGACGACCTTATTGTTCATCGTCCCGCCGAATTGCGGGTGCGGATGCAAGATAATGGCGATGGGGGCGTCTTTTTCGCGTTGTGGATGATACCGACCTTCTAACCGGCCTTCTGGGCCGGGAAAAATGACCTCGGGCATGAATTTGCGTTTCCTTATTGTCCCTGCCTGAGCAATCTTGACGAAACCAGATAGTAACTTTAGAATAATTCTAAATAACCACCCTTCTCAGGTCACCGTGAAATAAGCATTGCTTTGAGATTGGTCAATCAATTCGCGCGAGGTAGGCAATGAAACTCAGCACCAAAGGACGCTACGCCATGGTTGCGCTCGCGGATATTGCACTGTCAGAAGGCAAGGGGCTTGTCACGCTCAGTGAGATTTCCAAACGTCAAAGCATCTCACTGCCCTATCTTGAACAGCTGTTTGTGAAGCTGCGCCGCGCGAAACTGGTCACATCCGTACGGGGTCCTGGCGGTGGCTACAAACTGGCCAAAGCGCCCTCTGACATTCGTGTCTGCGATGTACTGCAAGCCGTGGATGAAACCTTTGACGCGCTCCATGTCGGCGCGGGGGCATCGGGTGCCTCTAGCGGATCGCGGGCGCAATCGGTGACAAACCGCCTTTGGGAAGGGCTGAGCGCACATGTCTACGTGTTTTTGCATCAAACACGTTTGAGCGATGTGATCGAAAACGCCCTCGTGCCATGCCCGGCTGTGCCATCTCTATTGACCGTGGTCGATGATGAGTAAGGGGGCGATGCGTTTTCAGTATCGCGACGGGCTCGGGCTCTGCTCAGGTAGCAGATCGCCATACCTTAAGCATTTCTGGCGTTAAGAAAGGCGGGGGCGATGTCGCGGGTTTATCTAGACTACAATGCAACAGCGCCGTTGAGACAAGAGGCACGCGCCGCCATGGAGGCGGCGATGGATGTTGTCGGCAATCCCTCCAGCGTTCACGGCGAAGGCCGGGCGGCGAAAGCACTGGTTGAACGCGCCCGCGCTCAGGTCGCGGCAGCTGCAGGATGCATGCCGCAAGAGGTGGTCTTTACCTCTGGCGCGACGGAAGCCGCAGGCGTGCTGCAACATTGGCCCGGCCCGGTGGAGGTGCAACCGACGGCCCATGACGCTGTTTTTGCGCATGGGCGTGATGCCGATACAGGAACGCCCATTCTGGCGATGGGATTGGCCAATTCAGAGACGGGGGTTCTAACAGATCCGCCCAAACCCCATTCTGGCGCACTCTTGCTCGACATCACGCAAGCCTTGGGTCGGGTGCCGTTTTCATTTGCCTGGAGTGAGGCGGATCTTGCAATTTGTTCGGCGCACAAGCTGGGCGGGCCAAAAGGCGTCGGGGCGCTTATCGTAAAGCAAGGTATTGATATCAAGTCTCTTTCGCTTGGCGGCGGGCAAGAGATGGGGCGGCGTTCTGGTACCGAAAACATCATAGGGATCGCCGGCTTTGGCGCCGCTGTTGAGGCCGCACAAAAGGATTTGAATGACGGGCTATGGGCGCGGGATGAGAAACTTAGATATAATCTAGAAACAATGCTTGTGAATTCGTCCGATGGGC
>ERZ1740068.168-NODE-168-length-40535-cov-7.879916_pt1 | contig 40535 bp, 50 predicted proteins | sample MGYA00581735_ERZ1740068 | MGnify/ENA primary metagenome ERZ1740068 (study PRJEB43018, sample SAMN04849740) | marine metagenome | isolation source: floating plastic debris | place: Pacific Ocean | collected 2008-08-30 | study: EMG produced TPA metagenomics assembly...
GCTCCCCGCCGCCGCCCGCGCCCACTCCACGGCTGACCGGAACGCTCACGCTTGGGCCATCGAAGACACGCGCGGCCACCGACGGACTCTGGTCCGCCAAGGAGCAAGCGGCGATGAGACATCCGCTCGCGAGGCTAATCGCGAGGACGGCAGTTGTAGCCGGTGTGATCGCGTCCATGGCCTTCCCCGTTCTTGCGCAGGATGGCACCGGCCCAATGCCTGAGAACGCCCAGCCGCGCAGCTATGGTGGCGGGTGGGTCTGCGATCTTGGTTACCGGGTGGCGGGCACCGAATGCCTTGCGCTCGACATCCCCGAGCATGCCTATCCAACCGGGCGTTCCTACGGGACGGGTTGGGAGTGCGACCGCGGGTATGAGGAGGTGAACGGAACCTCCTGCAATCCCATCCCGGTGCCCGCCAATGCCTTCCTCCGGTCTTCCGGCTACGATTGGCAATGCGAACGCGGGTTTCGGCAGGAGGACGAGACATGCGTGTCCATCGTTCTTCCCGAGCGTGCCTACCTGACAGAAGATAGCTCAGGGACGGGATGGACCTGCGATCGTGGCTATGCGGCCGTTACAGGGACATGTTCGCCGATTGCCGTGCCAGCGAACGCATATTTGACCAACGCAAACTATGGCGCCGCCTGGGTTTGCGAGCGAGGCTTCGTCAAGATCGACGACCGATGCGAAGCCGTTGTTTTGCCTGCCAACGCGTTTCTCGACCAAGCATCCTATGGACCGGGCTGGAGCTGTGATCGTGGGTACGAGCCGCTGAGCGGTTCCTGCGTCTCTATCGATCTGCCGGAGAACGCCTATCTCGACCGATCCGGCAACCGGTGGAGCTGTAATCGAGGCTTCCGGCTCTCTGACGGGATGTGCGTCCTTGCACGGTGATGCGGATTTTTCTCGTCGTGGCGGGTCCGGCATGCGCGTCAGCATCGGGTGCCGTCTGCGCTACAGCTTCCCGCAGCCGACGCCACTGATTGCGATGCTGAACGTCCACTACTCGCGCTTTGGCGATCTGGAGCGTGCCGACTGTCTCGTAACGCAGCCGAGTGTGCCGCTGGAAAGCTACCGCGACGGGTTCGGCAACTGGTGCACGCGGATGGTGGCCTCGGAGGGCGACTTCTGCCTGTCGACGGATGGCATCTTCCGCGACACGGGCCAGCCTGATCCCTCCATGCCCGGCGCGCGGCAGCACGCGGTTCAGGATCTGCCGTTCGAGACCCTCGTGTTTCTGCAGGGAAGCCGGTATTGCGATACCGACCTTCTGTCGGAGGAGGCGTGGCGCCTGTTCGAGACCACGGACCCCGGTTGGCCCCGCGTGCAGGCGATCTGCGATTTCGTGCACGGACATGTCCGCTTCGACTACATGCAGGCGAGGGCAACGCGTACCGCATCGCAGGCAATGGCCGAGCAACAGGGCGTCTGCCGCGACTTTGCCCATCTTGCCATCGCTTTGTGTCGCTGCATGAACATTCCGGCCCGCTACTGCACAGGATATCTGAGCGACATCGGCGAACCTCTGCCTCATCCGCCGGGGGACTTCGCCGCGTGGATGGAGGTCTTTCTCTCTGGCGAATGGCACATGTTCGACCCGCGGAACAATAAGCCAAGGTTCGCGAGAATTCTGATTGCACGCGGGCACGATGCCGCCGATGTCCCGCTGACCCAGACATTCAGTGAAAATACGTTAACGGAATTCAAGGTCTGGACGGATGAACTGGCCTGAATAATCTTGGCCTCCTTTTCGATACACCATCGTAAATCACGTCGCCAATCCCCATATATAAAGGACCGGAGCCAAACATCCCGGTCCATAATGGATGAGGAGTTGGCACCGGCCAATCAAAGGATTGATGACATGTCCTTCAAGGACCTGACCGCCAGGGCTGCGGCCGCAATGAAGCCGAAGCCTGCGGAGACCGCCAAGACCCCTGCCAAGAAGAACGAGCCCAAGACCGCTGGCACGGAAGCGCCCGCGAAACCCAAGACATCTTGAGGCGAAGAAAGGCCACGCCCCCCGCTGTTCGGAATCGGGGCGCGGACCACCCACAGCACCAAGGGAAAGGATCACGCCAATGGAAGAACTGACGAGCAAGACCGTTGCGGTTTTTTCCCGCCCGTTCACCGTTCCAAACTTCAACGAGACGCTTCCGGCGGGAGAGTACGAAATCGAAACGGAATTGGTTTCACCCCCGGATAAACAGGATCCCGCAGCCTGGAAAGCCGCCGTCCTGGTGAAGCTTCATCCCCGGACATCGCATCCGGGGCTTACGCGGTCTCTGACCGTTTCCCTTGCCGAACTGGACCATGCCCGCGCCAGGGACAAGCTGACGGGCAGGGAGTTGTCCGACGTCTTCCTTGAGGAAATGCTGGCTGATCCGATGGTGCGCCTCGTTATGGAGGCCGACGGGGTTTCCGAGGCGCATCTGAGACATCTTTACTCCGGGCATGGGACGCCCCAGTCTGACAGGGATGCCCTGGAGCGGAACCCGGCGCGACAAGGCGCACGTGATATTGCGTCAATCCATGCTGCTGAAAACGAGGGCATGCCTCCACGACCGACAGAGACGTCGGCTATGCGCATGGAAATCAGCGCGGATTTGACATGATCACGAACAAAACCTCGGTCGACGTAGCATTTTCGGACATCGCCCGCGGCAGGGCCTTTGGCGACGTACCTCAAGAGCGTCCTTGGCTGAGATGCGATGGTGTTTTCTGGAGTGAAGGCTTTGGAGAACGGATCTGTCGGCGCTGCAAGGGGTTGAGCGCCTGGCGGAACGCCGTTCCCGTCAGCCCTGGTGCATCTCGCCGCCGCTGAACGAACAAGGCCTGATTCGCGAAGTGACGGGGCAGGGGCGCTTCAGGATGTGGCACATTACAACTAAGAATGCGCCCAATGTGATCTAAGAAGCGCGAAAGCGCGCTTATGTTGCACATCGACAGTATTAGAGGAAGGCGTTGTCCTGCGGGATACGGTTGCCTGATTTCTTAAGTAGCCATGCCATTGGTCGCGACAGAGCTTGGTCTCCCTTTCTTTGGGCGCAAGCAACTACGCTGCCGAATTAGATATCAAATTCGCTTCAACTGCATCAGGGTGGTGCAATGTAAGTATCGGTGACATCCAATGGACGAGCCAATCCCTGTCTGTGCTTTTTTGATCAGTTCTGATGCGCAAGTAGCCGCGATAAATCTCTCAGATATCGACCAACAAAACGACCCGAAAGTTGGCTACCGATGGCTGCACTTTGACTTGAATGATCCGAAATTCGAGCCGTGGGCGCTTCGAACACTCCCACAAACGGCAGCAATGGCGTTGACACAGTCGGAAACCCGGCCGCGGTGTGATCTTTTGGATAGCGGTCTGATCATGAACCTGCGCGGCGTCAATCTGAACCCGGGTGCAAACCCAGATGATATGGTTTCACTCCGGCTTTGGGTCCGTGATGGCCTTATCATCAGCGCGCGCGCAAGGAGAGTCTGGGCTGTTGAAGATATACGTCAGCGAGTGGAAGTCGGCAAAGGTCCGCCATCGATTGCGTCATTCCTTGCGGAGCTGACCTATAGCCTGACCAAGCGTATCGAGAAAGTGTCGCTCGAGCTGGTTGAAAACACCGATGAATTTGAAGAACGGTCTTTTGCCATGAGCCGCGGGTTATCCGCAGAATTGGCGTCGGCGCGACAAAGTGCGATCAAGCTGCGCCGTTTCGTTCGGCCGCAAGCGGAGGCCATTATTGAACTGTCCGAGGGTCACGCCTGGCCGCTTGATACCAAAAGTGCCGGGATACTGCGGGAAGCCGCCAACCATGCACTTCGCACCATTGAAGAACTTGATGCGACCGTTGATCGGTTGCGGGCTGTGCATGATCATCTTGAACTGCAGCAAAGCTCTGCCCTGGGGCGCAATAGCTATGTGCTTTCTATTGTTGCTGCCATTTTTCTGCCTTTGGGATTTCTGACCGGCCTGTTTGGCGTGAATATTGGTGGCATGCCGGGGATCGGAGCGGAACAGGCCTTTTGGGTTCTGACAGTTGCGTCCGTGGTCATCGGGATCGCCTTGTTCCTGATCTTCAAATTTTCCAAGTGGTTGTGATGGGGAGGGTTTGAGCAATGATGCGAAGCCTCTTGCCGCTGACTGCTCTTATGATGGGGTCGGCGTTCCTGCTGTTTGCCGGCGGTGTGAACAGTTTGATTTTGCCTGTGAGGGGAGAAGCCGAGGGATTCAGCGCTATCTCGCTCGGCCTTTTGGGCACCGGGTGGGCGCTTGGCTATGTCGCGGGATGTTTGCGCACGCCAATACTTGTCGCGCGTGTGGGGCACATACGCGCCTTCGGGGCGATGTGCGCGCTCGCGGCCATTGCCGTGTTGATGTCGCTGGTTGTGATTGACCCTTGGGTTTGGATCCCCGTGCGGGCGGTTTCTGGTTTTTGCTTTGCCGGGGCCGCGATGATTGTCGAAAGCTGGCTGAGTGAACGTTCGGAAAAAGCCTCACGTGGCCGTATCTTTGGCATCTACACGATGGTCAATCTGGCTGCCACCACGGCAGGGCAAATGGTTCTGACGTTGGGTGATGCCATTGGGTATTTCTTCTTCGTGCTTGCGGCGATGATTTACTGCCTTGCGCTCCTACCAACAGCAATTTCTGCCACCAAGACGCCACAACCCCTGACCAGCGTATCGCTGGATTTACGCGGCCTTTGGAAAAACTCGCCGATATCTTTCTTTGCCGTTTTCATGGTCGGTGTATCGAATGCAGCTTTCGGCACACTCGCAGCGGTCTATGCAGCCCGGATGGGGCTGACGCTGGGCGACATCGCCCTGTTCGCAAGTATCCCGATTATGGCCGCGGCAGCTTTGCAAATCCCGGTGGGTATTATCTCAGATCTATTTGACAGACGGATTGTCCTGATCGTGATCGGTCTGATTGCTGTCCTGGCAGATGCTGTCTTTCTCTTTGGAGGTTTTACCGATCCGATTATGCTCATGGGATTATCAGCCATCTTCGGCGCGATGATCTATTCGATGTACCCGGTGATTGTCTCCCATGCCAATGACCGCGCGGATCCGGGGACGTTCATTCAAGTCAGCGGAGGTTTGTTGCTCGTTTATGGCGTTGGATCAATCATCGGTCCGGCCATGGCTGGGTTTGTGATGTCGCGCTATGGCCCGCCAAGCCTATTTGCAGTGGCGGGGGGCGCCCACGTATTGCTCATTCTATTCGCACTCTTCCGCCAGAAATCCACACCCGCTGTTGAACCGCTCGATAAGGGCAGTTTCAAGTCGACACCGATGGTGCTTGTGTCCACCCCGGAAACGGCTGCACTTGCTGCGGATGTGGCGGAACTTGGTTCGGACCGGGAGCAAAACAGCGCGTCAGACGACGCCCAAGCGCCTCAAGCAACACCGGACACATAGTCCCGAAGTTGCCCCGCTTCTTTCTCCGCAGCTTCCATTCGGAAGGCCACGATATCCAAAGTGCCTACCACAGCGCAAAGTGTGCCCTGATCTGTGATCGGAATGTGACGAACTTGATGCTCGATCATGAGACTTTCAAGCCGCTCAACTTTCTCAGTTGTTTCGCAGGAAATCACATCGTGTGTCATCAGATCACTGACCAATAGGTGATTTGCAAGGTTACCGTGCTCGTTCAGATATTTGACGACGTCGCTGCTGGACAAGATGCCCAGAACAAGGTGATCATCGATCGTCACAATGAGCGCGGATGTGTCATCACGCGCAAGGCTGGAAATGGCTGTGACAATCCGGGCAGCAGGGTTGATGGTCATGACCCGACGGTCAATTCCTTTGAGTAGTTGTTTGATTGTCATCTGACAGATCCTCGATGGCATATTTGAAGTTGAAATCTCCTAATCCGGTCCGTCTGGCCATCTCCGGAAGTGATGCAGGGTGAGTAGTACTGGAAAGGACAACGATTGGAAGTGTGGGGCGTTTGCCGTCCCACACAGTGTTTTTCACTATGCGTGATGTTTCGGCACTTTCTGAAACACCACCTAAAGGCCCGCCAGAACCAAAGCCGTTCCGACGACGCCGGCATTCCAGGCGGTCACAGGTTCGGTGAATCCGAACAGCCAAGGCGCCGCTACCAAAATCAAACCGTAGGACACTCCCAGATAGGTCTGGACCAGGTAATGCTTGTTGTGGCCGTAACCCGCTACGGTCAAAGCCAGAAGCCCCGAGAGAATGAGCAGTCCTGCATCGCCAACGAGGGCATTGCTAAGAGCCGATTGGCCGCCGAGAAGCATGAATGGCGACAAGATGAGCCAAAGCCCTGACGCTGTGAAGGTCCATCTGAAAGCTTCACGATTTTGCATAGCTCATACTCCAAACTTTGGTTTCAGGAGTCGGTTTCAGGATCCGCGAGATTGCCAAGCTCGACGGCGATAGCCATTTCCTCGTCGTCGAAAAGTCCATCACCATTTGTGTCAATGTCGCCGAACACTTCCTCGGTAAGTTCAGGATATGAAACCTGAAGCTCAGCGAAGGATGCCATGCCGTCGCCGTCAGTATCAATTTCCGCGGACATTGCATGGGCGGAGAATGCGACGGATGTCATGAGGGCAGCTACGAGAGTTACATTTTTCACGTTGTTTCCAATCAAGGTAGGGCAATCCATCATGGATTGCGGTTCAGGTCCCGGCGTATTGCATTCTGCATTTGCTCAAACTGGCCCGCGTTTTCACGCGGCCGTTTTTGATTACGCAAGGGCTTTACTGGCAGCGTCGAGTTCGTATTTCGTCTTGATGTCGTCATTCGCTTTGTGCGCGGCCTCAGCAGCGTTGTAATGCCTCCAGGCCTGCGTTCGTTTTTCACCGAAGGGTGCGCCTCCACAGCTGGCTTTAACGGACTTCATCTTTTCCGAGATGGTATTGGGGTTGAGTTTCATTGGGTGTCCTTTCCTAGGCACTTCGAGAAAGAGCGGCGCGCGAAAGAAGAATTTCTTTTTAGGGAACTGCCACTTGCGCGCCGCTTAAAAACTCGACAACACACTTCCTGCTGAATTTTCAGCAGGCATTCTCCAGCTAGCTTACATTCCAGTTTTCGACGCTTTCACAGATCAGCTTGGAGCAATTTAACTTCAGAAAGCGGAGCCTTCAGACATGACCTGCTCAGGGGGCAGAGCGACCAAAAAAGCAAGGTCGCTGGTGCGAGCCGTCTTCATAAATATGCTGCTCGCGGCTCATAAAGAGTGGTTCCAATGCCGCGAGCAAAAGTTCGCTTCTACATCATGCCGCCCATACCACCCATGCTTTCCATGTCGTGCATACTCTGGCCGCCTGACTTGACAGGTTTGTCAGCCACCATCGCTTCGGTGGTAACGAGCAGGCCTGCAACCGATGCCGCGTATTCCAGCGCGATGCGAACGACCTTGGTCGGATCGATGACACCGGCCTTCAACATATCGCCGTACTGGTCGAGCTGCGCATCATAGCCGAACGTCTTGCTGGTGTTCTCAAGTACTTTTCCAGCAACGACCGAGCCATCAACTCCGGCGTTTTCTGCGATCTGGCGCAACGGTGCCTGAAGGGCTTTGCGGATGATCTTGATACCCGCATCCTGATCCGCGTTGTCACCTTTGAGACCTTCCAGAACCTTGACCGCATGGACAAGTGCGACGCCACCGCCTGGTACGACGCCTTCTTGGACAGCCGCACGTGTTGCGTTCAAGGCGTCATCAACTCGATCCTTGCGCTCTTTCACTTCGATCTCGGTCGCACCACCAACTTTGATCACCGCAACGCCGCCCGCCAATTTGGCCAGCCGCTCCTGCAGTTTTTCCTTGTCGTAATCTGAGGTGGTCTCTTCGATCTGAGCGCGGATTTGGGTGACACGCGAAGCGATAGCGTCTTTGTCGCCTGCGCCGTCGATCACAGTTGTCGTGTCCTTGGTGATTGTAATCTTCTTGGCATCGCCAAGCATGTCCATCGTGACGTTTTCGAGCTTGATGCCCATTTCTTCGGAAATCACTTGTCCGCCCGTCAGGACGGCAAGATCTTCCAGCATCGCTTTGCGGCGATCCCCAAAACCAGGTGCTTTGACACCGGCCACTTTCAGGCCACCGCGCAGTTTGTTCACCACAAGGGTTGCGAGCGCTTCGCCATCAATGTCCTCGGCCATCACCAAGAGCTGCTTGTTCGCCTGCATGACAGCCTCAAGCAAAGGCACCATGGGGGCCAGAGACGTCAGTTTCTTCTCGTGCAAGAGGATGACGCAGTCCTCCAGGGTCGCCGTCATCTTGGCGGTATCTGTGATGAAATACGGGCTGAGATAGCCGCGATCAAATTGCATGCCTTCGACCACTTCGGTCTCGGTCTCCAACCCTTTGTTCTCTTCGACGGTGATGACGCCTTCGTTGCCGACTTTCGCCATGGCGTCCGCGATCTGTTGACCGATAGCAGCTTCACCGTTTGCCGAAATGGTGCCGACTTTGGCGATCTCGGCCGTATCGCCCACAGGCCGTGACATTGCCTTGACCTCGGCAACAACGGCGGTGACCGCTTTGTCGATACCGCGTTTCAGGTCCATCGGGTTCATGCCCGCTGCGACTGATTTCATGCCTTCTTTGACAATGGCCTGCGCCAGAACTGTCGCGGTGGTCGTGCCGTCGCCAGCCTCGTCATTGGTACGGGACGCGACATCTTTGACGAGCTGTGCGCCCATGTTCTCGAACGCATCCGAGAGTTCGATTTCCTTGGCGACCGTAACACCGTCTTTGGTGATGCGCGGCGCGCCATAGGATTTGTCGAGGACCACGTTGCGGCCCTTGGGGCCAAGCGTGACCTTGACGGCGTTGGCGAGTGTATTGATGCCCTTAAGCATGCGGTCACGGGAGTCCGTGCCGAATTTGACGTCTTTTGCAGACATATCGATATTCCTAAATGAAAGATGTGTGAAAGGGGACGCGTCGTTCAGGCCATAATGCCCAAGATGTCGCTCTCCTTCATGATCATCAGCTCTTCGCTATCAATCTTAATTTCAGTACCCGACCATTTGCCGAACAGGATTTTGTCGCCAGCTTTGACGTCCATTGCGATACGTGCGCCAGCTTCGTCTTTTGCACCGGCACCGACGGATACGACTTCGCCTTCCTGCGGTTTTTCTTTTGCATTGTCAGGGATGATCAGGCCGCCCGAGGTCTTTTCGTCGCCTTCAATACGGCGGACCAAGACGCGGTCATGTAGTGGGGTAAACATCATGGAAATGCTCCTTTTCGGGATTTCCGGGTAGGGGTGGCATGCTTAAGGACGCATTGGCACTCGCCACACCTGAGTGCCAATGCATGAAAAATGGCTATCCTGATCGGTCTCTGCAATAGCCAACGGAACTATATTTCCTTTGAGGTATGTCCGTCAGGAACTGCAGACCTCGAAACCTGTCTCCTTTCACTTTTTTGCCGCCAATCGCCAGCGCCGCAAGGATGACGACGCGCAGGCTCATGTCAGATCGCCTCGACGGCCTTTGCCAGAAGATCGCGAACCTCGCCCGCGACCGCCGTCAGTTCGGCGTTTTCGATCGCCTGCATCGATGCCACCGGGTCGATGGCACTGACCTCCACACCACTGTCGACCTCGCGCAGGATCACATTGCAGGGCAACATGGCACCGACGCGCGGCTCCATCCCAATGGCTTCATAGGCCATTTTCGGATTGCAGGCTCCGAGGATCCGATAGGGCCGCATATCGACATCCAGCTTCTTCTTCATCGTCGCCTTGACGTCGATCTCGGTCAGCACGCCAACGCCGTTGTCGGCCAGCGCTGAGCGTGTTCGGGCATCAATGTCTTCGTAGGATACCCCCTCGAAGGTGCGGTTGATCGTGTACTTCATTGCAGTATCCTTTCTGTCGAAATTATCGACCGCGTGGTCCGGACCCTGCCGAGGTGCGTGTCCGGGCTTCCGCATCGGGCACAAGGCCACGCTTCGAAGTTCTTTACCTCGTCGCCATTTTCTTATTGGCATCACGCGTCATCTCTTGCGACTTGGGTGTGGACGAAGTGGCTGGTTTTTCGGGATGTTTCTTGGAGGTCTCCTTTCATGTGCCTGGGGGGCAGCCCCAAGGGACGGCGCCATGATCGCCTGATCCAAACGCGGCATGCGAAAAATCACGCTCTACGGACAGAGTTTCCTCCGGCGATGATCCGGCGGATCAGTGCTGAAGCGGCGCGGTGTTTTTCAGCATCGTCCTCGGACCCGACCGCGTTCTCATGGGTTGCTGCGCCTTTCAGAACGCCCATGATTTCTTTCTCAGGTAGTATCTGCGCGTCATTCAGCGCGAGAAGCAAGGCTTCGCAGATGGTCAGTGCGGCCATTCCTGAATACATTTGGTCGTCCGTCATAGGGTATTGACCTTTCCGATAAGTGCGACGCGGGGAATGCGCCTGCTGCTTACTGAGCAGACTTTCAAAAAAACTGCTATGATGGACTGATACACGTCAGTCACAGGTCCGATTTCTTTGCTAGGACTTCGCTGAGAAGTGAAAAAGGCGAACAATGGAAAACACTCCGCTTGTCCGAAAGCTCGGCGCATTCGTCGCCCTGTCGGACCCTGAATTGTCGGTGCTTGCGTCCTTGTACAAGAGGCGCCGTACTTTCGTGGCGGGGCGCGATCTTGTTCATCAGGGGCAAACAGATCAGGCCGCATATATCCTCTTCTCCGGGTGGGCGTGTTCCTACAAGCTTCTTGAGGATGGTCAGCGGCAGATCGTGGATTTCCAGATCCCTGGCGATTTCCTGGGGCTTCGCAGTGTCCTATTGCATGTGTCGGATCACAGCATTGAGCCGGTGACGGATATCGAGGTGACGGAATTTCATGTTGCCGACCTTCTGGACGCATTTGCGCAAACGCCCCGGCTGGCCACCGCGGTTCTGTGGGCCGCGTCCCGCGACGAGGCGATGGTGGTCGAGCATCTAGTGGATGTAGGACGCCGCGATGCGGCAGAGCGCATGGCGCATTTCCTGCTGGAGATCGGCGCCAGGCTTGCCCTAATCGGACTGGGGAGCAAGGATGGTTATGCCTGTCCGCTGACGCAGTATCATCTCGCTGATACGCTGGGGTTGAGCGCGGTCCATGTGAACCGCGTCCTGCGCCAGCTTCGCGAGAGTGGACTGGTGACCTTTCGGGACGGACATGTGACGTTTCACGACTATGACGGGCTGGTAGAACTTACCGAGTTCGATCCGGGATATCTGGACCAGACCGGGCCGCTCCTGAAATGATTGGGCCGCCCTCGATTGCTCGGCAGGCGGCCCCGGTGACCACGTCAGACGCCGGAGGTCACGCGAGGGCGTGGGTCGCCGCGTCGAGTTCCTTGTTGGTCTCGGCGTCGTTCTTTGCCGTGTTTGCCTTCTCGGCGGCCTGGTAATGCTTCAGCGCCGCGTCCTTTTTCGGGCCAGAGGGCGCTTTGTCCCACGCGGCCTTCACGGTTTTCATCTTTTCAGCAACGTTGGCTGATTTGTTTGTGTCGGGTGTCATTGGATTGTCCTTTCGTGGACGGTCCGGAAACGAGAAACACGCGGGACGGGGGACGTGGGAAACGTCTGTCCCACGTGTCTCTGCATCACTCGGACTGGTACATGTCCTCCGATATTCGGCGGACGATCAGACTATTGCACCACCCTCGTTCTCCCATACTGATGTAGGTTGGTCTGGAGCCGCAATTTCCGATAGTTCCGGATGGGCGTTCACAAAACGGTGGAGTTTGGCCGAGGTCAGCTTGACGATTTTCCGCGCCGCTCCACCCAGTGTTTCGCGCTTGGCAGCCGATAACTTGGAAATAGGCACAGAAATGGCGGATACAGGAAAAGCTACCTCGATATCTTCACCACCAAGTGCTGTCTGGGTTCCGCCGAATTGATCCAGAAGCCCCAGCATTGCTGTGTTCTCGCTGTGGACCAGGGCATTGAATTCGGTAATTCCGCCCCGCTTCGCGAATTCCGACAGCACTCCTAGGAGAAGACTGCCCAGCCCCTGATGCTGATATTGATCGGCAATGGTGATCGCGATTTCAGCGACATGCTTTTGATCGGTCAGCCGAATATATCGAGCGATACCAATCGGTTTTTGTATTGGTCCATCTCCGAGCAAAGCTCCGACCGCGACGTGGTCCGGGTCGTTTGTGGCTGTGAACCTGTCCAGTTCTTTTTCTGTGAGGTTCTTGTGCGCCCCCAAAAACCGGAAGTACCTCGCACGAGCGGACAAATGCGCGAAACCAATCTCCAACAGATGGCGATCTGCCGGTGTCACCTCCCTTACGAGAATGGACGCGCCGTTCTTGAGGGTTGTTTTGAAAGGGGTGAGTGTCACACGTTGCCTCGAACGTCAGATACGAATGATTGTTGTGCTGACGTTTCATCTGTCGCACGTCGCCCAGCTTTGAGCTGCTCTCCCAGCACCCGGGTCCCGGCACGCCCCTCTATGATGGCGCCGGCATCTGTCAGCTGTCCAATACCGGCGAGTTTGCCACTGGCTGTTGCGAAGGCCACCGCAGCAGCGACCTTTGGACCCATCGAACCGGGCGGAAGGTCAAGGTTGCTAAGTTTTGCCGGCGTTGTCGTGCTGATGGCGCTCTGATTTGGAGCGCGAAAATTTCGGTAGACGGCTGGCACGTCAGTCAGTAGCAAGAGCGCGTCTGCGCCGAGGCCAAGGGCAAGAAGGGCTGACGTTCGGTCCTTGTCGATCACCGCCTCGACGCCCTCCATGTCACCGCTCGCATTTCGCATAACCGGAATGCCTCCGCCGCCCGCGCAGATGACGATATGCTCAGCGTCCAAAAGAGCCTTTATGGCGTCTAAACCTATGATGCGAAGGGGCATTGGCGACGGCACAATGCGGCGCATGCAGCCGTTTGCTTCCTGCACCATCTGCCAGCCGTGATCGCTGGCCGCCTGCGCAGCCTCTGTATCGGTATAGACAGGACCGATGGGCTTGCTGGGAGTGCCAAAGGCAGGGTCTTGCGGGTCCACCTCCACACGACTGAGAAGAGTTGCACAGTGTGAACCCTTTGGGAGCGCATTCATCAATTCCTGTTCGATCAGATAGCCAATCATGCCATCTGTCTCAGCGCCCAGCACATCCAGCGGCCATGGTTTTTGAGGATCATAGGACGCGCCTTGGAGGGCCAGCAAACCAACCTGTGGACCGTTGCCATGGGCCACGATGATTTCGTGGTCACGCGCGAGATCTGCAAGTGCAAGTGCCGCGATTCTCACGTTCGTACGCTGTACGGCTGCGGTCAGCGGCTCTCCTCTGCGTAACAATGCGTTTCCGCCAAGGGCCACAACGATGCGCATGTCAGGCCCCCATTGTGGCGACGAGGACCGCCTTGATCGTGTGCATCCGGTTTTCCGCCTGATCGAAAACGACTGACGCTGCGCTTTCAAACACCTCTTCGGTCACCTCCATGAAGTCGATCCCGAATTTCTGGAACGTCGCTTCGCCGACTTCGGTGTCGCGGTTATGGAATGCGGGCAGGCAATGGAGGAATTTGGCGTATGGATTTTTCGTCTTTTCCATGACCTCAGTTGTCACGCGGTAAGGCGACAGCAGAGCGATCCGTTCCTCCCAGACCTCATCAGGTTCGCCCATCGAGACCCAGACATCGGTATAAACGAAATCGGCACCCTCCAATCCTTCGGCATGCTTCTCGGTCAGTGTGATCCGTGCACCCGTGGTCTCGGCGATGGTGCGACATTGCGTGACAAGGCCCGCGTCAGGCCAGCAGTTTTGGGGACCACACAGGCGAATATCCATGCCGATCAGGGCGGCGCCCACCATCAGGCTTGAGCCCATGTTGTTCCCTGCATCCCCCACGAAGCAAAAGGCGATATCAGACAGGTGCTTGTGCGTGAACTCGCGCATGGTCATCAGGTCGGCGAGGATCTGTGTCGGGTGAAAATCATCTGTCAGCCCGTTGAACACCGGCACGCCGGAGAACTCCGCCAGCACCTCGGCATCCTTCTGGCCAAAGCCGCGATATTCGATGCCATCGTAGAACCGGCCCAGAACCCGCGCGGTGTCCTTCATGGTTTCCTTGTGGCCGATATGGCTGCCGGATGGTCCCAGATAAGTGACATGCGCGCCTTGATCGTAGGCCGCCACCTCGAACCCGCTGCGGGTGCGCGTGCTGTCCTTTTCGAAAATGAGGGCGATGTTCTTGCCTTGAAGCATTTGCTGTTCATATCCGCCTGCTTTCGCCATCTTGAGGCTGGCGGCGAGTTGCAACAGGTGCCGGATCTCTTCCGGAGTGAAATCGAGCAGCTTGATAAAACTGCGTCCGTGCAGGTTCTGTGGCATGGGATGTTCCTCAAATGGGGTCGCGGATCAGCGGACAGGTCATGCAATGTGACCCACCGCGCCCGCGCCCAAGCTCTGATCCTGGGATGGTTATGACCTCGACACCCGCCTTGCGCAGAAGGGTGTTGGAGTAGACGTTGCGTTCGTATCCGACGACAACGCCAGGCTCGAGGCAGACCACGTTGTTGGCGTCGTCCCATTGTTCGCGGGCGGATTCGTAAGCATTGCCGCCCGTGGGCACGGTACGCAGTTTCTTGAGGCCAAGGGCGTCGGCCACGACCGCCAGAAACGGTTTCGTTTCGGCCTCCACGACGACGTCCTCGCCCTTGCCGGGGCGCAGGCTGTAGCAACGGATGGCATCGGTCACCTCGGCAAAGACCGTGACCAGATCGCGGTCGCAGAAGGTAAAGACCGTATCGAGGTGCATGGACCCGCGCGCACGGGGAAACTGACAGGCAATGACACGTGTCGCACCGGCACCGGCAAACAATCTACGGGCAATCTGGCCGACGGCCTGTGGTGTCGTGCGCTCCCCCATGCCGATCAGAACGGTGCCGTTTCCGATGGGCATGACATCCCCGCCTTCGACCGTCGCCGGGCCATGATCGGCCATCGGGTCGCCCCACCAGACGGGAAAGCCCACGTCCTTGAAGTCGGGATGAAAGCGGTAGATCGCGGCGAGGTTCAGCGTCTCCAGCCGCCGCGCGGGCCAGTGCATCGGGTTGAGTGTAACGCCGCCATAGATCCAGCATGTCGTATCGCGGGTGAAGATGTGGTTCGGCAGCGGCGCCAGGATGAAATCTGCAGGCTCCAGCATGGGGGCCAGCACGCCCTTGTCCGGGATCGGAAGTTCGGCCTTGCTCATGCCGCCGATCAGGATGGTGGAGAGCAGATCGGCGTCGACCTCCATAAGGTGGGCCATGAGGTCATCCGCCAAACCGACGCCGACGGTGTTGTCACTGATCCGCGCCTCCAGCAGCCAGCGGCGGGCCTCCATGTCTCCTAGCGTTTCCATCAGCAACTGGCGCAGATACACGACTTCGACCCCGCGATTGCGCATGGCATCGGTAAACGTCATGTGGTCAATCCGCGCTTGCTTGACCCACATCACGTCATCGAACAGCAGCTCGGCGCAGTTGGCGGGCGTCAGGCGCGCCATGGCAGCGCCGGGCTTGTGAACGAGGACGCGGCGAAGCTTGCCCGCCTCGGAATGGACGCCGTAGGCAATGCTCATGTGGGGGATCCTTGCAAAAGTACGCCAAGGCTGAGGGCGGCCATGACAATGATCGTAAGACCCAACAGCACCGGCCAGACGAAGCGCAACCAGCGTTCATAGGGCACGCGGCCGATCGCAAGGCCACCCATGACAACCGCAGATGTGGGGGTAACCAGATTGACCACGCCTTCGGCCGACTGGAACGCGGTCACCACAAGGCTGCGCGATACCCCGGCAAAGTCACCGACAGGGGCCAGAATCGGCATGGACAGAACGGCAAGGCCGGAGGTCGAAGGCACGAAGAAGGACAGGACGACCTGGATCCAGTACATCACGTTGATGAACACGACCTCGTTGAGGCCCGCGACGGTGCCTTCAGCCCAGTGAAGGATCGTGTCGGTGATGTGGCCCGCGTCCATGATCACGACGATGCCACGCGCCAGCCCGATGATCAGCGCCACGCCCAAAAGGTCGCGTGCGCCGCCGACGAAGGCGTCGACCAATCCCTTTTCGCCCAACCGTCCAATGATCCCTATGGCGATACCGGCGAAGAGGAACAGCCCACTCATTTCGGCCATCCACCAGCCGCCCAAGGACACGCCCCAGATCATCACCGCAAAGGTCGCGCCGAAGAGAAGCAGGACGATCTTGTGCAAACCCGTAAAGTCGCTCGCCGCGGCCTCGGTCGCGCTCAGGAAATGCGTTTCGTTTTCGGCCTTTCTGTCAAAGACCAGCGACCGCGACGGATCGGCCTTGACCCGTGCGGCATACCGCATGACGTAAGTGACGGCTGCAGCGAAGGTCAGCGCCAACAGAACCAGCCGCAGCATAAGCCCATCGGTGAAGGGCACCCCGGCGGCGTCCGACGCGATCACGGTCGAAAAGGCGTTCACGGTCGAGCCGAGCACGCCCACCCCGGCGCCCAGCAGGATCACCGCAACAGCCGTCAGCGCGTCATAGCCCGCTGCGATCATCACCGGCGTCAGGATGACGTAAAAGGCCAGCGTTTCCTCGGCCATGCCATAGGTCGAGCCGCCCGCCGCAAAGAGTGCCATGAGGATCGGGATCATCCACTTTTCCCGCCCTTTCAGCCGCGCCATCGCGCGCTTGATGCCAGAATCAATGGCACCGGTGGCCGTTACCACGCCGATGAAACCGCCGATCATCAGGACGAACAACGCAACGTCGATGGCATTGGCAGAGTAGCTTCCCGGATCGTAGAAGCCTGCGATGGGAGCGAGGATGACGTCGAAGAAGCCTTGCGGATTGGCGTCGGTGGACGCGTAGGTTCCCGCCACCGGAACTTCCTTGCCAAGCGCCTCGGACGTCACGCGCTCGTACTGACCGGCCGGGATCACCCATGTCAGTCCTGCAATGATGACGATCAGCGTGAAAAGAATGGTATAGGCAGACGGGAAGTGGAAACGGGGGCTGCGTTCGGCAGATGTCGTTTTGGTGGGGGGCATGATGAGATCCTTTCCCTGTCCGGTCATGAAAAAGAACCGGTGGCCAACCTAATCATGACCCAGGATCGCAGATGGCGGACTGACCGAGGTTAGGCTGCGCGCATCACAGAGGCTTGTGGATCAGAACGCGAACCGTGCCCGCGATGCTTCGCCTGAAACTTGCCGCCTGTCAGGACCCACGCCGGGTAACTCTCGAGATCAACTCAGCGGGGTCTGCTGGTGCGAAAGGCGCAGCCACTGGCCGGCTTCGTTCTGGTAGGTCGAGGTGCAGAGCGCCTCATAGATCGGCTCGTCGCCTCGTTCGGCAGAGACACGGTAGGCCAACACGGCAATGCTGTTCTGGTGTGAGAGGTAACGTTCGCTCATCTCGACCGAACGCCATCGTTGGGCGACGTCTTTTTCTCTCCAGAGCGCATCGCCCTGAAGAATGCCGGCAGGATAGGGCAAGACGAAAACGGCGCCTTTTGCCGTGGCGTGACGCGCACTGTCGGCGCCTTGTGTCCAGAAGCGTTCTTCCAGATCCCAGAGGATGTCATCTGCGGTCATTTAAGGCCCCTTTCAGGATTGGTGGTTGTGTTGGGTGATGGCTGTTTCGCGCAGGGGCGCATCTCACTGGCCTTGTGCCGGCATGGCGACCCAGCCAACGAACAGGGCTGCCGCGATGATCCAGTAGAATGCGGATCCCTGCGGCGGCAGCGCAAGCTTTGCTGAAGTGCCGTCCTGGGGTGAACTTGCCTTCGTCGCCCGCCTCGGCAGCAGGGCAAGAAGACCCGAGACGATCCTGCTCCGATCCGGAACAGGGGTCGGTACGTCATGGAAACTTGTCATCAGCGCCTCCAACCTTTGCCGTGCCGCGGCTACGGGCAGCCTAGAAAGCTCCGATGCTTCGCTCCAGGGGTCGACGCCGAGCCGGGCGAGCATCGATAGAACGGTGACGCTGCTTCCGCGTCGATCTTCACCCAAGGGCGCGTACAGAAACGGCTCAAATTGCGGGTCTTGTCCAAGTTGCGTCGGGGCGTATGCCATTGCGGGATCCTTGCTGGCGCCGATTGCATGAGCCGAACTGGCCGATGTCATGGCGCCGTTCGAACCAAAACGGGCGGGTGCCACACCTTTGGTCACGACCAACATGACCCAAACCGCGCCACCTTGTGCTGACGCAGATCAATAGAAGGCTACGATAGCCCCGTAGCGCTCACCTTGCGTCGCGCGCGGACGCCGTGCCGGTCCCTAGTTCGATGATTTCGGCTGTGATCGCTTCCTGTCGTACCTGGCGCAGCGTCGCCTCGAATTCGCCCAGCTCGCGCGTGATCTGGCTGCCCGCGGCGGACATGGCCTCCATTCTTGCCTCGTTCTCTGCGGCAAAGGCATGAAGCGCCGCCTTGCACACCCGGGCATGGAGATAGTCACCGCTGAGACTATTGATCAGGGCGTCCGTTGGAAGCTGGGTCAGCGGACGTGTCGTTCCAGGCGGCGGCAGGGCCGAAAGATCGATTGGCAACAGAACCTGCCGGAGGACTTGAGGTCGCCCGGATGCCCATCCGGCATGGATCATATCTATACGCTCAAAACGACCCTCGCCCAGGGCGCGGTAGATCGCCTTGGTAATCTGATCGGCCAGTTTCGGGATGCCGGGCGTGTGCGAGGACATCGGCGCAGACCAGACCGGATCGAGCCCACGCGCGGCGGCGATCGACTGACCACGGGTGCCGATCAGGAACAGGCTGGTGGTCGACAGGTCGTCTTCGATGCTGTCCAGAACGCGTTCGCTGAAGGTTCCTGCGAAGCCCTGTTCGGCGCAGAATACCAAAAGACCTATGCTGCCGTCGGCTTGGCTTTCGGAGGTATTGGCCGATGATGCGGGACTCGCGGGGCCAAGTGCATCGGATATGGCGGCGGCAATTGTCGCGGCATAGCTGTCGACGGCCTTGATCTCTGCGCGGGCGGTGCTGGCGCGCGCCGCGGCGATGCCCTTCATGGCGTTCACCACGGCCCCCAACTGGCGAATGCCGTCGATCCGGGCGCTGACATCGGCCAGTCGTTCGGTCATGTCGCTGGCTCCGTATCGCCAAGCTGCGTCGCAAGGCGGGTCATCGCGGCGATCAGGGCAGCCCGTGCCTCTTCGTCCAGTTCCCCGATCTCGGAAAGGACGCGCAAGACATCGGCGGCGTCCCGGTCAAGGATATCCGGCAGTTCATCCCGAAAGGTGGCAACAGCATCGAGCGATAGGGGGTCCAGTAGCCCTGACTGCACGGCGAGCAGGAGCGCCACCTCATCTGCCAGGCGAAGGGGTGCATTCTGCGGCTGACGCAGGATTGCGCGGATCCTTTTCCCGCGCCTGAGTTGATCGCGCACGCGACCTTCGGGCATGCCGCCGAACCGGGTGAAGACCTCGAGTTCCAGAAACTGCGCATAGTCGAGCCGTAGCGTGCCGGCCGCCTCGCGCAGCACAGGCGCTTGGGTCTTGCCGCCCACACGGCTGACGCTCAGTCCCACGTCCACAGCCGGTTTCTGCCCCTGATGGAACAGAGCCGCATCCAGCACGATCTGTCCGTCCGTGATCGAGATCAGGTTGGTCGGGATATAGGCCGACAGGTTCCCCGCATCGGTTTCTGCGATCGGCAATGCGGTCAAGGATCCGCCACCACGCGCCTTGGACAGCTTGGCAGCCCGTTCTAGTAGGCGGGCATGTATGTAGAACACGTCCCCCGGATAGGCCTCGCGCCCCGGAGATTGCCGGGTCAGAAGGGCGATCTCGCGGTGGGTGGCGGCGTGTTTGGACAGATCGTCGATCACCACGAGGGCGTGACCGCCCTGGTCGCGGAAATACTCCGCCATCGTGACGCCCGCATAGGGTGCTATCAATTGCAGCCCAGGCGCCGAGGCGGAGCCTGCGACAATCACGATGCAGCGCGCGAAATTCCCATGCGCCTGCAGAGCGTCGATGGCGCGGCGTACGCTGGATGTCTTTTGCCCCACCGCGACATAGATGCAGATCATGTCGCTGTGCGCTTGGGCGATCATCGTGTCGGTGGCCAGCGTCGTCTTTCCGGTGGAATGGTCCCCGACGATCAACTCGCGCTGGCCACGGCCAAGCGCGAACAACGTGTCCATCACGAGTAATCCGGTTTGCACCGGCTGGGTCACGAGATCTCGTTCGATGATCGACGGCGCCGGGCGCTCGATTGGCCACCGCTCTTCGGCCTCAATTGCCCCCTTCCCGTCCAGCGGGCGGCCAAGTGGGTCCACGATGCGCCCAAGCATCGCGTCGCCGACAGGCACGCTCACCACTTCGCCAGTGCCGAAGACGGCGTCGCCCGCCTCGACCTTGGTCGCCGCATCGATGAACACGCAGCCAATCAGATCGGGGTCCAGAACCCGTGCGAACCCGAATTGACCGCCCTCAAACCGCAGAACCTCGTCCAACCGCACGTCGCGCAAGCCCGAGATCATCGCCACACCGTCCCCGATCTCCTCGACACGGCCCTTGTGTTCGGGTCGCGGACCCAGTGCCGCGCGACGCACTGCGCCTTGCGCCGAGGCGAACCAGTCTGGCGCGTCAGGCGGCATTCTCGACCTCCTTCAGGATATTCTCCAGATCGGCCCGCCAGCTGTTGTGAAGCACGAAATGCCCGCTGCGGAGTTCCAGTCCGGCGATCAGGTCGGGATCGGTGACAAGACGAACGCTGGGCGTGCCGTCCAACGCATCCTTTACCGCTTGTTCGATCTTGGCCCTTTCCGCGTCCTCCGGGTTTGTCGCGGTGGTGATCTCGATGTCGTCTGCCGAGGCTATCAGCGCCGTTCGGTCGGAGGCGGACATGCCCGCGATCGCCTCGACAAGTTGCGCAAGGAACGTCGCCTGAACCGCAGGCGTGTTGAACCGGCCCAGAAGCCGGGCTGCAATCTCGACCGACAATTCGGCGGCTCTCGTTGCGTTCTCTTTCCGCGCTGTGCTTCTGTCGCGGTCAATGGCGGTGCGCGCGGCAGCGATCATGGCGTCCGCCTTGGTTTGCGCATCCTTCAGCGCGGCTTTCGCTACTGTGCCTGCTGTCGCTTTGGCATGAGCAAGTATGGCCTCGCGTTCGGCCGCGATGCCTGCGCGAGTCTCAGCGACCTCTGCAAGCGCAGCATCGGCCTTCGCTTGTGCTGTCTTGCCTTCCTCCAGCATGGCCTGCGCCGCGTCCTGTCGCCGGATGATGGCCCCGGCTATCGGCCGCCAGAACACGCGGCTGAGCAGCCAGACGAGGATCAGGACGTTGATGGCCTGAAGACCCAGTCCCCACCAATCCAGGGTCATGCGCTCATGCCAGTAGCGGGTTGGCGAAGAGCAGCAGGAGCGCAATCACCAGACAATAGATTGCCGTCGTCTCGATCATCGCAAGCCCAACGAACAGCGTGCGCGAAATCGTGTTTGCGGCATCGGGCTGACGGGCAATGGCATCCATTGCGGCGGCAACGGCGCGCCCCTCGGCAAGGGCGGGGCCGATGGCTCCAAAGGCCACGGCAAAGGCCGCGCAGAAAATGCTGGCAATGGCAGCGTAGTCCATCATGTATCCTTTTTCTTTAGGGTAAGGTCAGTTTTTGCGGAGTTGGGTGTGCCTTGCTCGACGGCAGAAGTGATGAACACCATCGCCAGCACCGCGAAGATGTAGGCCTGAACCAGCCCGGTCAGCAGATCGAGCGCCATCAGTGGGATCGGCACCAGCAGGCCAGCCAGCGAGGCGACGATGCCGATGACGAAGACACCGCTCATTACATTGCCGAACAGCCGGACGAACATGGAAAAGACCCGCGTCAGGCTTTGCAGGATGTTCAGCGGGATCATCACCGGATTGGGCGCGGCGAAAGTTTTCAGCCAGCCGCTGACACCGCCCGCGCGTATGCCGAACCAGATCACGGACAGGAACACCAGAACGGCGAGGGCGGCATCGGTTTCCAGCTGTGCGGTCGGAGGGGCGATCCCCGGCACAAGCGAGGACCAATTCGCCACAAGGATGAACAGAAAGAGCGTGCCGATGAACCCTCGATAGGGTGCGGGCGCCGCGCCCGTTGTCTCGGTGATCTGGGTGTCGAGCGTGGCGACCATCAGTTCCAGCGCGGCCTGCCGCCGGGTTGGCCTGAGGTCTAAGCGGCGGGTCAGGGCAAAAGCCCCGATCACCAGTATCGCCATGATCGCCCATGTCGTGACGATGGCTTGCGTGATCGGAACCGGTCCAATCTGGAACAGGACGGTGGAGTCGAGCGGAGAGTTCATGGTTGGGTTCCCCGCAGGTTGCGCAGCATGATCCACCGAGCGCAAAGAACGCCCGCAAGGGTCGCCAAAAGGGCAAGGCCGCCTGCCAGCACGGCGATGAAGAAGCCAGTGGCCAGAAGGGAGATGCGCGCGAGGGTCAGGACGACCGCCCTGAGCGGTTGGCCACCACCGACGATCAGGTTCGCGGTCTCGCGCAGTGCGCGGAAATAGCCATATCCGATGAAGAGCCCACCGACAAAGCAAACCGGAAGAAGAATGACAAGCGGGAGAGTGGAGAGATATGTCATCGTGCGTTCATCCATTTCCAAGCGGTCCAGCCGCCTATGCAAAGCCCGAGCAGCATCATCGGAGCGCTCCAGAAGATGCCCGTCTCAAATTGCGTATCGAGCCAGCGTCCGAAGAACAGGCCAGCCAGAGTCGGCACCACGAAGATCCAGCCCAGCACGCCGATCTGCGCCAAACGCCTGCCGACGGACATGTCACCTTCTCGCAGCCATTTCTCGTGACGGCTGCGATGCTTGCGGATTTCCTCGATCAGAGGATCAGTTTCGGGGGGCTTTGATGGGTCTTCGGTCATCGGAACCGTCCCGTATGCGCGCCCTGGCGCAACCTGCTGATCATCTGGCGGATGGCGTCCATCTGCAGGCGCATCGTCTCGACATGTTCGACCCGTTCTTCGTCAGCGTCGGTCTGAAACCGGGTCAGAACCTCCGCGTCCAGCGTGGCCAGATCGTCGCCCGCCACTGCCTCGCGGGTGGCGATCGCGACGGTGCTACCGCCGGTCACGGTCAGCACCCCGCCGCGCAATGCGCAGAACCGCTCGAGCCCGGCGGTCTTCCAACTGAGGATGGAAACCGCGAGCGCGGTCAGGAATGGGGCGTGGCCGGGCCGAATGCCGAAGCTGCCGCTTGCGTCCTGCCCCCGCAAGCTTTCGGCATCTTCGTCCACAACGACGGACAGGGGGGTCACGATCCGCAATCTCATGCTGCTTCCTCGGCGTCGGCGGCGTCCGAGGCATTTGCGGCGGCCTCTTTCTGTCTTGCGTCCTCCAGCGTTCCGACCATGTAGAGCGAGCTTTCGGACCATTCGTCGGCTTCGCCATCCAGAACGGCGCGGCACCCCGAGAGGGTCTCGGTGAGGGGCACGCTGGCGCCCGGTGTGCCGGTAAAGGCCTCGGTCACCATGAAGGGCTGGGTCAGGAACCGTTGCAACCGGCGTGCGCGTTTGACGATCAAGCGGTCGGCGGTGCCCAGTTCCTCGACACCCAGCAGCGAAATGATGTCAGTTAACTCGCGGAACCTTGCTAGCGCCTGCCGGACCGCCTCGGCGGTCTCGTAATGCGCGTCACCGACAACCAGCGGATCGAGCAGCATCGATGACGAGCCCAACGGGTCAATCGCTGGATAGAACCCTTCGGAGGCCTGGGCGCGGGACAACATGATGACGCAATCCATGTGCCCGGAAATCGTGGTCACCGCGGGGTCGGTAAAATCGTCGGCTGGCACATAGACCGCCTGAATTGCGGTCACGGCAGAGCCTGCCACAGAGGCAATACGTTCCTGCAAGCCCGCCACTTCGGTCGCGAGCGTCGGCTGGTAACCCACGCGCGAGGGAAGGCGGCCCAGCAAGCTGGATACCTCGGCCCCGGCCTGAACAAAGCGGAACACGTTATCCATCAGAAGAAGGACATTCTTATGGTTCTGGTCGCGGAAATATTCCGAAATCGTCAAGGCTGTGAGCGGAGCCCGCCAGCGCGCGCCGGGTGGCTCGTTCATCTGACCGTAGACCAGCACGGTGCGCTCCAGAACGCCCGAGTCCTGCATTTCGGTCAGCAGCTCATGCCCCTCGCGTGATCTCTCACCGACGCCCGCGAAGACGGAGATACCTTCATATTTCTCGACCATGGCGCGGATCAATTCCATCACCAGAACGGTCTTGCCCACGCCGGCGCCGCCGAACATCGCGGCTTTGCCGCCCTGCGCCATGGGCGTCAGCAGGTCGATCACCTTGATCCCCGTCTCAAATACGTCGGTGGCGCCAGTCTGGGATTTCAGAAGCGGCGGCAGGGCGTGGATCGACCGTCGCGGTGTATCGTCAGGAAGGGCAGGCCCGTCGTCCTGCACGTTACCCACGACATCCAGAAGCCGCCCAAGAACGGCTTCGCCCACGGGCACGGTAACCGACCCGCCGCTGGGGTGAACCGAAACGCCACGGGCAAGGCCTGCGGTGGATTGGAACGCCACCGCGCGTATTGTCTTTTGATCGAGGTGGCTGTGGACTTCAAGAGTAAGGGCGGTCGGGCGGTCCCATTTCACGACCAGGGCAGAATTGATCGGCGGCAGGTCGGCCCCGGCAAAGACAACATCTACAACTGCCCCTCTGACGGCACGCACAACACCGTCGAGAGACACGCCGCAATCATCCACCTCTGCGCCTGTCCCGATGCGGGTAGCGTCTATGTTCGGTGTCTGATCTGAGCTTTTGGGTGTCAAAAGGGGCCTCTTAGTTTGCCTGTCGCGGGCAGCCAGTCAGAAAACAACAGCCTGCGGGGAACACTTGAAGGCAGCATAGAATGTTCAGCGACGGTGGGCGCTAACCTGCATCAATGCGACCACCACGGTCGTTTGCCACACAGGGCGTATACGCCGCTCCGGCTTTGGTCAGCACGAACAGATCAATCTGGAAGAGGGCATTGAGACACAAGACACATCAGTATAGGACAGCAAAGATGATCAAGCGCACGCCGCAGCCCCAAGCACCTGCGCCAGACGCGCAGCAGGTCCAGCTTCCCGCCAAGATCGCCGCTGCATCACAGCAGAAAGCTGGGCCAACAGAGGCGCATTCGCATGAAAAACTCGATCGCGCGTCACGGGCAGCGGTTGCCTATATGTCGGCTGGCGTATCGCCGCATGCGTTCATCGAAGCCTGGAGTGATTGGGCACAGCATCTGGCCCAGGCTCCGGGTCGCCAACTTGAATTGGCCGAGCGCGCGCAGGAAAATATGACAAGGCTGTTGGGGCAGTCGCTTTTGCCAAACAGCGACGCGGAACCGGCCTTTGTGCCAAAGGCCTACGATCATCGTTTCCGGCATCCCGGATGGGAAAAGCCGCCGTTCAGAAACATGCAGCAGGGGTTTCTCGCGGTGCAGGACTGGTGGGATTATGCAACCGACCATCTGCGCGGATTGCGTCCTGAGGATGCAGACAGGACCCGTTTCATGGCGCGTCAGATGCTGGACCTGTTGTCGCCGTCCAATTTCCCCGCCCTTAATCCCGAGATCATCGAGGAAACGCGCAAGAGCAGCGGCAAGAATTTGGCGGAGGGTGCGCGCAACTTCATGCATGATTTTGTAAACACCGTTGCTCAGGTCCATGAACCCGCACCAGAGGGCTTTCAGATCGGTAAGGATCTGGCCTGTACACCCGGCGAGGTGGTGTTCCGCAATGATCTTTTCGAGTTGATCCAGTATGCGTCACAGACCGATAAAGTGCAGGCCGAGCCGATCCTGATCGTTCCAGCCTGGATCATGAAGTACTATATTCTTGATCTCTTGCCGCACAATTCAATGGTCAAACACCTTGTGGATCAGGGATTTACCGTCTTCATGATTTCGTGGTGCAACCCGACCGCTGATCAAGCAGACCTGTCGCTGGAGGACTACCGCGAACGCGGCGTGATCGCGGCTCTCGATGCGGTGAATGCCATCGTGCCGGAGCGCAAGGTTCATGCGGTCGGCTATTGCTTGGGTGGCACAATCCTCGCGATCGCGGCGGCCACGATGGCGCGAGAAAGCGACGAACGGCTTGCGTCGATCTCGCTCATGGCGGCACAGGTCGACTTTGCCGAGGCGGGCGAGTTGCTGTTGTTTCTGGATGAAAGCCAGATCGCATTCCTCGAGGACATGATGTGGGAGAAAGGCTATCTTGACCGGCCCCAAATGGCGCGCGCCTTTTCTGCTATCAGGTCGGAAGACCTTATCTATTCCCGTGCCGTGCGGCGCTATTACCTTGGGAAAGAGGACCTGCCGACCGACATGGGAGTCTGGGTTTCGGACACGACCCGGATGCCAGCCCGAATGCATTCAGAGTATCTGCGCGGCCTGTTCCTTGAAAATCGGCTGACGGCAGGCCGGTTTGCCGTCAACGGACGGGTGATCGCGCTCAAGGACATCTCGGCTCCAATATTCGCCGTGGGCACAGAAACCGACCACATCGCGCCGTGGAAGTCCGTCTACAAAACCCAACTGTTTACTGACAGCGATATGACTTTTGTTTTGACGAGCGGAGGGCACAACAGCGGGATCATCAACGAACCAAAGCTAGCGCGCGGTCACCATCGGATCTCACGTCGTGCTGCCGGGGCGCTATATGTCGGCCCCGAAGCCTGGGTTGCGCAAAATACGCCGCAACCAGGCTCTTGGTGGCCCGCGTGGACAACCTGGCTAGAAGAGAAAAGCAGTGGTGTCGCGGCGGCACCCTCCATCGGTGCGCCAGACAAGGGCCTGGTCCCAATCGTGCAGGCACCTGGCACCTACGTTTACCAAACCTGATCCCAAGCCCGCTCTTGGCAGTGGTAGACCGCGGCGAGAGGTCGCTTCATCGGGCCATGAAGCGAAGCGGCGCGATTCGTGAACCCCGTGCTGAGAGCTTTCAACCAAAGGCGGATTCTGGCCGACCGCACCGCACAGCGGCGAAGTGAAACGCATCATGCTGCTAACGCCGATCAGTGCGGCCAAGATTTACCTGCGGCAAACAGAGTCATGTCGTCCAGCAAGGCGATGAAACGAGCGGAGAGTCACCATGATCGGATATGTCGCGAACATCGAAGAACTGACAGAAGAGAACACTAACTTTCGGCGTGTTCTTTATTCAGGGACAAAGCTGCAATTGGTTCTGATGTCTCTGGAGCCTGGGACAGAAATCGGCGGTGAGATACACGCCGACACGGACCAGTTCTTTCGCATCGAAGACGGCAAGGGACGGGTCGTGATCGATGGCACGCCACACAAGGTTGGCCCCGGCGATGGTGTGGTTGTGCCAGCGGGCGCGCATCACAACGTGATCTGCACCGGGCATGAGGCGCTCAAGCTCTATACCCTCTACGGCCCACCGCATCACGAGGACCAACTGGTTCAAAAGACGAAAACCGAGGCCGATGCGTCTGACGAGGCTTTCTCCGGAGAAGGCACTGAGCAGGCGGCAGAGGTCGTCCGGGTCTCGGACCGAACTTGATGCGCTGCGCATTCAGGTCACGCCCGCACAGCACTTCAAACGCCACGACACCCCAAAACCCACCAATCAAAGGGAATCAATATGTCACCTGATAGCAAGACCGGCACCAAAGCTACCGCAGAAACCGACATCGAAGCAGTAAGCCATCAATTGGCCGCCCTGCGTGAGGATATGTCTCGTCTCACTGAAACTGTCAGCGGGATCGCGGGACGGCGTGGAAGCCGCATGGCCGCAGAGATCGCAGAAGGCTTTGACGAAGCGAAGCATTATGCAGAAAGCAAGGGCCGCTCTGCAGAGGCGCAACTGGAAGAGTCTGTCGCAGCACACCCTTTTATGACAATTGGCCTGGCGGTCGGCGCGGGATTTCTGGCCGGCGCCCTGTCGCGGCGGTGATGGGCATAGTCGATGGCATCGTGCACAGCATTGGCCGAGACGTCCGAAAGGACGCTGGGGAATTGCTGGTGCCGATCCTGTTGGCTCTGGCCGGGGGGCTGACAGGAACCGCAGGAGTGGGGTTCCTGACGGCCTGGGTCTATCTCACGCTTAGTATCGCGGTAGGGCAAGCTTCGGCGGCCCTTTTGACAGGACTAGGATTGGTCATTGTGGCGGCGGGCCTTCTGGTCTTTGCCAGAAATCGCCTTACGAAAAAGACCGCCGCAGACCCGCCGGTCTCCCAACCGGCGGCACCTGCAACCGGCGAAACCGGATTAGCCTCTCAGATTGCGTTCACGGCAGCATTTGTTCTGGCGCGATCCCTGGGCGAGGGCAGGCGGGACTGAAATTGGCCCGATTGACCCAAGTTGGCGCGCTACGATTCAATCTGTGCAGCCTCTCCCAGAATTATCCATTTGCAGGAGACTGAAAATGAGCATTGAGTGTCAATGACAAGACAGCCATCGTGACTGGTGCCGCGTCGGGCATCGGCGCCGCAATCGCGCATGATCTGGCAGGCTACGGGGTACGGGTCGTTCTGGCGGATATGGACGAGGCAGGGATGTCTGCCGTGGCCGAACAGATCAAGGTATCCGGTGGGGAGGCCTTCATCCACAAGACCGACACAAGCGTTGCCCCTGAGGTTGAGGCCCTTGTCGCGTTCGCAGTGGCGCAGACGGGTGGATTGCATCTTCTTGTCAACAACGCCGGTATCGGTGGCCCTGCGCACCCGGTTGGGGAATATCCTCTGGATGGATGGCAGCAGGTCATCGACGTCTACCTGACCGGTGTGTTTCACGGCATGCGCTTTGGCATTCCCGCAATGGTCAAGGCGGGCGGCGGCGCGTTCGTCAATATGGCGTCTATCCTAGGGTCGGTCGGTTTTGCGACCGCCGGTGCCTATGTCGCCGCGAAACATGGGGTTGTCGGCCTGACAAAGGTTGCAGCGATCGAATACGCCAAAGCAGGCGTTCGGGTAAACGCGGTCGGTCCGGGCTTTATTGCCACGCCGCTTTTGGAAAAGAACCTTGATGCCGCGGCGCTAGACGGCATTGCCGCGCTGCACCCCATAGGCCGGCTTGGCGAGGCTGCGGAAGTGTCGGCGTTAACCTGCTTTCTGCTTTCAGATCAGGCCAATTTCATCACGGGCAGCTATCACCTGGTCGATGGCGGCTATACCGCACAGTAGGCACAGGACTGCAAAGGTTTGCCCTCCGTTTGGGCTGTGAATGTGGCGCAATCCAAGGGAATGACAGGCTTGCCGATATCTTAATTGAACGGCGGCGGAAGCCCGGAGGTCATCCCGGCCCAATAGAACGGACCTAGCCCGTCACAATCCCATCGCCCACACCGATCTGTCGCCGACAGAAACCCGCAATCTTTTCGTCATGGGTCGAGATCAGGAAGGTCGTGCCTTCCTCGCGGTTGATTTGTCCGATTAGGTCCATCACCTGGTTTGCCGAGGCGCGGTCGAGGTTGCCGGTCGGCTCGTCCGCCAACACCAGTTCCGGACTGTTCATCAAGGCACGGGCAACAGCGACGCGCTGTTTTTGCCCGCCCGAAAGGTTGGCCGAGGGGAATTCGATGCGGTTGGCCAGCCCCATGCGGGACAAGAGATCGCGGCCACGCGCACGGGCGGCCGGCGTCTCACGCCCCTCACGCACGGCGGTGGGGAAGATCACGTTTTCGAGCGCGGTGAAATCCGGCAAGAGGTTGTGGAACTGGAAAACGAATCCGATGTGGGCATTACGAAACTCGGTCAGGGCCCGGTCATCGGCGGAAATCATGTCATCGCCCAGCATGATATAGCTGCCCGATGTCGGCTTCATCAAAGTGCCCAGTATCGTCAAGAGCGTGCTCTTGCCCGACCCCGACGGCCCCAGCAGTGCCGCCATCTCGCCGGTGTCCAGGCACAACGACAAGCCGCGCAGAACGCGTGTTGCGGCCTCTCCCGTGCCATATGTTTTGAACAGGTCGCGGACCTCGAGAAGCGCGCTCATTGGCCGATCGCCGTGACCGGAGCGACCCGTGCGGCCGAACGTGCAGGCAGGATCGAGGCGAGGATCGCGCCGATCACCGTTAGCGTAATCGCCAGACCGTAAGATCCTTGCTTTATGTCCATCGGCAGAGTGCCCGGCTGGAATGCGTCACGCGAGGGAAAGGGCAGCAGGGCGAGGTATCCCAAAGCCGCGCCCGCGACGCCGCCCATCAGCCCTATCAGCGCCCCTTGTGCGACAAAGACAAAGATCACGAACCCGCGTCCGGCCCCCATCGCCCTCATGATCCCGATCTCAGGGCGGCGACGGTAGGTCGACAGCAGAAGGGCAGAGGCAACACCAATCACGATGGTAATAAGCGCGAAGGTTTTCAGGAAATACCCGGTCTGCGCCTGTGCGTTCAGCGCCTCCATCAACTGCTCCGCCCCATCAGTCCAGGGCACCGCATCAAGCCCCGTCAGGGCGCGGATCCGAAGTGACGTGGCATCGGCGGCGTTCAGATCGTCCAGCTTAATCTCGATCTGCGTGACGCCTTGCGGCATGGAATAAAGCGTTCGGGCGGTCGAAAGGCTGACGAAGGCGCGCGCGCCATCCATTCCGCCATTGCCGGTCTTGAAAATCCCGCTCAGCGTCAGCGCCGCCGTGACACCGTTTGAGCTTTCCAGCCGCAGCGTCTGGCCGATCGACAGGGTCAGATCATCGGCCAGATCGCGACCCAGCACGATCAGGCCCGACCCAAGCCGCACATCACCCTCGACCATGTAGCCGACCAGATCAAGGATCGCGGATTCGCGCCCTGGCTCCACCCCGGACACGCTGACCTGGGCAACCTGCGCGCCGCGGGTGAGAAACCCGGCTCCCGTGATCTGCGGTGAGACGGCGCGCACGCCTGGAACGGCCTCGATCAGGGGCAACCACGTGGCGGCCTCGGTCAACGTTGCGGTGCGCGTGCGGCCCCTTTCCGCCACGAGCAGCACATGGCCTTGGGGCGAGATTAGCAGGGGCGGATCGTCGGATTCGGCCTCAATGGTGACATGGCTGATATCACCTACGGTGCGCGAGAGGATGAATTCGGCCAAGCCCCCGATGAGCGCCGACATGAAGATGAAGATGAATACGCCCACTGCGACACCAGTAACCAGAAGGGCGGTCTGGGCTTTGTTGGCCGTGAGGTACCGGGTCGCAATCTTGAGCGCGTAGAGCATCAGGGCTCATCCACGTCGACTGGCTGGCCGTCCGAGATGCCTGTTGCATCGACGATCACGGCGTTGCCTTCCTCCAGCCCCGCCGTTGCAATCAGTCGGTCTGCGGGCCATTCGACAACCGTCACGGGCTGCCACTGCGCCACGCTGTCCGCAACCACGAAAACCGCATCACCATTCACCAAGGCGGTGCGCGGCACGGTCAGCGCTGCATCGCGCTGATCCACAATGATATTCGTAGTAACCGTCAAGCCGACCGGTGCCGCAACCAGCGCATCAAAGCTGATCTTGATGGCAAGCCCACCGGTCGCTTCATTTACGCGGTTTGACACGAAGCTGACATGTCCCCGGTGCGTTCCGGTGCTACCGGTCAGTTGCAGTACGGCAGGCTGGGCCACTGTGATCTGGGTCGCATAGGCCTCGTCCACATCGGCCTCGACCAGTATCTCGCTCAGATCGGCGAGGGTGAGCAGGCGGCTGGTGGGGCCTACGATCTGCCCTTTCTCAGCGACCAGTTCAAGAACGGTTCCGGCGACGGGGGCACGGATCGTATAGTCTTCCAGAACGATTTTTGCCTGATCCAAAATGGCAGTGAGGCGGGCGACCTCCTGTGCTGCCGATTGGACTGCGTGGACGTTCGCCTCCAGTTCCGATCTGGGAATGTTGTTGCCCAGTGCGGCCGCGCGCTCATAGATTTCGGTCGCCTGTTGCTGCGCCACTAGGGCGGCATCCAATGCGGCCATGGCCTGCCGGATAGTGGCATTCTGCGCTGCCGCATCGACTTGCGCCAGAATCTGGTTTTCCTCCACGATGTCGCCCTCTGCAATGGGAAGCTCCACCAGGTTGCCCGACACAACGGATCTTACATCGACGGAATGAAGCGCCGCGATCCGGCCATTGACCGCAAGCACACGCGTAACCGGGGCGAGGGCAGTGATCTCAACCGTGACCGGTGTTGGCCGAACCATCCAGAACTGGAACCAGACGAAACCAGCGAGTGCCAGCCCCAGCAGCCCGGCAGCGCCCCAAATCCAGAGTCGACGCTTTGTGGCAGGCTTGGGCACGACCGGGCGTAGAGCTGGAACAAGCGGTGCGGATAGGGGCTCATCTCGCGGCGGAGGACTACCGTTTTCCCGTGTTTGGCTATTTTTTTTCGCCTCCAAACTTGCACCTTCCGAAAGCTCATTGCGCACAGACGGAGTGGGGGCTCCAGTCCGACAATAACATCGGTAACATACAGCATCATACTTTCCCCACCCTGACATAGATCAGCGACGAAGCAGGCGTCGCCATGGCATTTTGAACGGGTTGAAGCCGCTTGCGGCCCACATACCCGATGGGTGTCGAACAGGGAGCCCGGATGTCCAACGATCCATACGAATTGCTCAGCCTAACAAAGGCCGCCACGGCTGACGAGATAAAAAAGGCGTATCGGAAACTGGTGCGGACAAGCCATCCTGACTTGCATCCCGACGATGCCGGGGCCGAGGCGCGGTTCAAGTCGATCTCTGCCGCCTACGAGATCCTGAAAGATCCCCAGACCCGCGCACAATACGATGCGGGAGAGATCGACGGCCTTGGCGCAGAGCGCCCACATCGGCAGTACTATCGTGATTTCGCAGGTGCCGCAGACAACACTTACCAACAAGGTCGCGGGTTCGGCAGGGATGCCGATCCAGCTGACATCTTCGCAGAAATTCTGCGCAATCGTTCGCGGTCGTCCGGTCCTGACTTTGCCGACCGTGGGTTTTCGGCCCAAGGCCAAGATATGCGCTATACGCTCGAGGTGCCGTTTCGGGATGCTGCACGAGGCGCCGAGACCCGCATCACCTTGCCTGATGGCCAGAGCCTAGCGGTCAAGATCCCGCAGGGTACCGAAGACGGACAGACGCTGCGGCTGCGCGGCAAGGGCGCGCGCGGCATTGGTGGCTGTGCAGCAGGTGATGCGCTCATCACCGTTCTGGTGCGGCCCCACCCGGTGTTTCGTCGCGAGGGCGACGACATTCTTCTGACCCTCCCGATCACCATCGACGAGGCCGTTCTCGGTGGCAAGGTAACGGCACCGACCATCGACGGTCCCGTAGGCCTCACGATTCCGTCGGGGGCAAGCTCGGGCCAAGTCCTGCGCCTGCGCGCACGAGGGGTAGCACGTGCGGGGCGCAAAACGAAGGGCGATCAGCGGGTCGAGTTGAAGCTCGTCGCGCCGCCTGACGTGGATGAAAGCCTTCGCGATTTTTTTATGGAATGGCGCAAGACCCATGCCTTTGACCCACGTGCCAGCATGATGAAAGGGGCCGGGAAATGACAGACCGTTACTCCGAAGATGACGTGGTGACGACCGTAACCCGACTGACACGATGCCAACTCGTCCGCTTTGTCGAGGGCGACTTGGTCAAGCCAGTGCAGGAGGCCGACGGTTTTGTCTTTCGCCGCATCGACATCGCGCGGCTGGAGCTTTTGTGCGACCTCTCTCAGGCTCTCGATCTAGATGAGACGGGCTTGGGCATCGTGGTTTCGCTCATCGACCAATTGCATGCTGCGCGCCAGGATCTTGCGGCGTTGGTTGGCGTGATTGATGCCCTGCCATCAGAACTCCAGGCTCATATCATGGCAGAGCTGAAAGAAACTTGAGCGGGCCTCAAGCTGGAACCAGAAGGTTGTCCGCAGAAAAAACAAAGCACCATTCCGGTTTTCGGCACTTGCCTTGGCAGGTGGGCCACACTGCGTCTGTCCCCATCATAGAACAAGGACTGCTCTTGTCGGAAATTATCGGCAAGGTCTTCCTGGGTCTCGTCCGCTTACATTGCCGATGGAGGATCGGCTCGACTCCGTCGCAACTTCAGGCGGGTAGGGGGTGCCTATGTGCGATCCATGTGCAATGCGATCCGCCAAGAGACTTACGTTTTCACAGATACTTAGCCGTGATCGGTGTCCAGAGACTTCGATAGGTCTGGTTTCTTGCGGTTCGCCCGCGATCCCGTTTTGCGCGCTGCTGCGAACCCGCGGTCCGTGGCCATGAAGCGGGCAAGCATGGGGGCGACGAGGCGGGCGGGCTCAAGGTCCTGGCCGGTCTGGTGGCCCAGGACAGCCGCGTAGTCGCAGAGGTCGCGGTGCACATCGGCGGGAAGTTCCACGGTCAGCTTGACCGGTTTGTCGTCATGGATCGGACCAAGCTTCAGCTTCGTCATCGGACTTCTCCCAAGGGCTCGAGGATCAGGTCGCGGGTGACCATGATGCGGACGGGGAAGCCCGGGCGGATGGTCAGTGTCGGCGGGACGGCGAGCTGCTGCCGGACGATCTCGTCTCCGGTCCGTCCGATCGTGTCTTGCGCGGCCTCGCGGATGGCGCGGGCGACGTCATCCTCGCTGTCGTCCCCGCTTTCCAGGCCGAGGTTCAGGATCGTGGCGAGGCCTGCGGCGAGAAAGACGCGACCCCAATGATAGTTGACCCGGTCCTGCAGGCCGGACGCGCCTGTTCCGTCAGTGCCGGGCGCGCGTTCCAGCACAATGGAGCGACCATCCGGAAGGATGAGGCGGGTCCAGACGAGGAGCAGGCGGCTTTGCCCGGACGCGATGCGGCTGTCATATTCTCCCAGAAGCCGAGCGCCTTGCGGGATCAGCAGGTATCGTCCTGAGGGGCTGTCATAGACATTCGAAGTCACCTGGGCCGAGATCTGGCCAGGTAGGTCGGAGCGCAGGCCGGTGATCAGGGCGGCCGGGATCACGGTTCCGGCCTGCAGGATGTAGGGGCTGGGCGGCGGCACCATGCGCTGCGCACTGACGGTGTCCGTGTCTCCGGGACGGGTGAGGAACGTCTCCCGGTTTGAGACCGGATCGTTTGCCGTCGGGCTGCCCAATGTGGAGGGGAAGAGTGTACCGGTCGCGGGGGGCGTCGGTGTGGCCTGGGCTCCGCCGCGCGGCACGGTTTGCGCCTCCGCGAAAAGGGCGCTCAGCCGGGCAGCGTCGAGTTCCTGAAGGCGGCGTTGTTCCTCCGGATCAACTGTGGGGGCCAATGGACCGGAAAGGGGCGGTGCCGGGACCGGCTGGCCGCGATCTTGCGCCCCAAGGATGGCGCGGCTCAGTTCACCGGGCAAGGGTGGGCCGAGACGCGGGACATCGGCATAATCCCGAGGCAATGTGGACAGCCCTTCAGCCGCCTGAATGCGTTCGGTGGAAAAGAGCTCGGTCTGGGTGCCCTCCTGCCGGTTGTTCTGCAAAGCCACGATCAGGATCGCGCCCAGACCCAGACCGCCGATGGCGGTGGCAAGGGCGATGGCCCGGCGGGACAGGCGCATGACACGGGGCGGATCGGGCCTGAGGCGAAGCTCCTGGGCGATGTCTTCCTCGGTCCGTGGCGGCTCTTGGATATCAGGGTTTTGTGTCATCGCTCCGCCTCCGGCTGGGGCGCGCGCGGTGGGCGCTGATCGCCATCTGTCCGCACGATCCGCACGACCTGCTGTTGTCTTTCGCCGAGACGCAGTTCCGCCGCACCGAAGAGCCGGTCCACGATCAGCACGTTGCCGAGCACGCGGGTGTTGACGATCTGGCCACGCCCATCCGGGCCGATCACGAAGAGCGGGGGCATCTCGCCTTGGGCGATGCCGGGCGGGAAGACGACATAGACACGCCGCCCATCGTCGAAGACCGAGACCGGCCGCCAGGGTGGGGCATCGCCCTGCAGGCCATAGCGGTAGTGCCGTTCGGCCACGTGCGGGATCGCCGGGCGGCGAATTGTCGGGGTGCGGGGCGTGCTTCGCACCTCTGGATAGGCCCAAGCGACGCTGGGCATCCAAGCTTCCTCATTCGCACGCAACTCGATGTGGTAGGTGCGCCGGTCGGTGTTGACGATGAGATTGCTGGTGATGTCGGGGCGGGTGGGTTTCACGAGGATATGGACGCGCTCGGTGCGGCCTGCGCCGCTGATGGTGTCGCCGATGATCCAGCGCGCGGTGTCGCCCGCCGCGATCGGGCCGGGGCCGGTCAGGCGTTCGCCGGGTTCGAGCGCGATATTGGTGATCTGCCCGGGGGCGGCATAGATCTGGTAGAGCGCGCCTTCGCTCCACGGAAAAACCTGCATGGCGTTGTAGTAGCCCTGCTGGCGGGGTTCGACCCGGGCGGCGGCATTGGCAGCGATGATGCGCGCCTCCGGCGTATCCGCTTCGGGATCGCCGCCGCGGGAGGGCGTCCAGGCTGGCGGCGTGTGAACCGGGCGGGGCGGCCCCTCGGCCGGGGGTGGTGCCGGCGGCGGCGCGAGGGCCGGAACGTGATCATCATAGGCGATTTCGGGCGGGCGCTGTCCCGTGCAGGCGGTCAGCGCCGTGGCCGCGAGGAGAAGAACGGGGATGGGGCGAAGTCGTCTCATTGGGCATTCTCCCTCGACCAGTTGATGGCATGGACATAGACGCCGAGCGGATTTGCCCGCAGGCGCTCCGCATCGCGCGGCGGCTGGATCACGACGGTCAGGATGGCAGTCCAGCGTTCGGTGGTGGCGAGCTGACCGTTTTCGTAGCGTCGCTCGATCCAGGCGACCCGGAAGCTTGTGTCCGAGGCGCGAATAACACTCGAGACCTCGATGGAAATCTGCGTGTCGCCGACCTGCGCGAAGGGATCGTTCACCCGGGCATGGTCATTCAGCGCGACAGCGCCGCGATCCGTGGCGAAATCGTAGGCACGAAGCCAGTTCTGGCGCAGCACGATCGGATCGGCCGGGACCTGCCGGACATGCTCGACGAAGCGGGCGAGGTGCCAGGCGATCTGCGGATCGGTCGGGCGATACTCGGCGAGCGCCGGCGCGACGGCCTGTGCCGCACCGAGATTGTCGACCTCGACTACGTAGGGGACGACGCTGCTGCGCGTCGATTGCCAGGCGAGCGCTGCGCTGAGCCCGGCGGACAGGGCAAGGCAGCCCATTGCCATGAGGCGCCAGTTGCGGGCCTGAACGCGGGCCGAGCCGATGCGCTCGTCCCAGACCTGGGCGGCCTTCTGGTAGGGGGTGACGGGTTCGGGTGTGGTGCCGTAGCGGACGCTGGGTCGTCGGAACATCAGGAGGACCTTTCGGAGAGGCTGACGACCGTGCCGCCGCCGCCATGATCGCCGGAGCGGACGACATGGGCGGCGGTCGAGAGGCCGTGTTGAAGGGATTGCTGGCGCTTCATCCGGCGCGCCCAGTCCGGTGGGCCGTCATTGGCCGGGGCGGGCAGGGCGCCACCCGCCATCCGTCCCCCGGTTGCGGCATAGGCTGCGCGGGCGCCGGACTGCGCACCGTCGGAGATCGCGCGCCGAAGCGGACTGAATGCCGCGACAGCACCGGTCTTGCCGACAGCGGCCACGCCACCGACGGACTTGCCCAACGCTGTGCTGCGGGACGCGGCACCAAGTTGGTAAGCGGTCGCGGTTCCGCTGCCAACCGCACTGGCACCACGCAAGGCCGCGCCACCGGTGCCAAGTGCCATCCGAGTCCCGGCGACACCGGCGACCGCGGCCCCGCCCACGGCGATACCGGTGCCGACCGCGGCGCCTGCGCCAAGCTGTGGCCCGCCCGAGACAATGCCATTGGCGATGCCGGGGCCGAAGATACCGAGGGCGAGAAGCGTCAGCGCGCCGAGGACAACGGACATCGCGTCGTTGATTGTGGGCTCACCCGCGAATCCGGCGGTGAACTCGCTGAAGATGGTCGACCCGATGCCGACGATCACGGCCAGGACCAGAACCTTGACGCCGGAGGAAATGACGAGGCCCAGCACGCGTTCGGCCATGAACGCGGTCTTGTTGAATAGGCCGAAGGGCACGAGGATGAAGCCCGCCAGCGTGGCCAGCTTGAATTCGATCAGGGTGACGAAAAGCTGGATCGCGAGGATGAAGAACGACAGCAGAACCACAAGCCATGCAAAGAACAGGATCCCGATCTGGATGAAGTTCTCGAAGACGGCGACGAACCCGGAGAGGTCGGCGATGGAGGCGAGGATCGGCTGCCCGGCCTCAAGTCCGACCTGCGCGATGCGCCCGGGCTGCAGCAGCTCGCTGGCGGAGATCGTGCCACCCGTGGCGACCAGCCCAAGGCCCGCGAAACTGTCGAAAACAATCCGGGCCAACGTGTTCCAGTTGCCGATGATATAGGCGAAGACCCCGACGAAGAGGGTCTTTTTCACCAGCCGGGCGATGATGTCGTCATCCGTACCCCAGGCCCAGAAGAGGGCAGCCAGCGTGATGTCGATGACGATCAGCGTGGTGGCGAGAAAGGCGACATCGCCACCCAGAAGGCCGAAGCCGGAATCGATATAGGAGGCGAAGACCTCGAGAAACCGATCGATGACACTGACGCCGCCCATTGCCTCACTCCGTCCCGGCCGGCTCTGGAGCCAGATCGAAGAAGCGTTGCCGGGCCGCCTCCCAGGCGGCGCGGCATTCGGTGTCGGTGGCGTAGTCTTCGGGCGTCAGGTCACGGCAACGCGCGAGGGTGCCGCGCAAGGCGTCATCCCTGACCACATGCCCGGTGTCGGTGGGCAGGACCGTGCGTGTCAGTTCGAGCGCGGCGGCGAGGGCGGCAAGGCCGCCGATACCCAAGGCGACAAGGCGCAGAGTTCGCGGGGTGTCGAGGGCCATGCGCTCACTCCCCGAAAAAGCGCACGGCGCCGGGGGAGTAGCCGCCGCCGTAATCGAGGAACCGTGCGAGGTTCTCGCGGCCCTGCGCCTCGGCCGAGGCGATCCGGGCGGCTTCCAGCGCTTCGGCGCGGTTCTGCGCGGCGATTGCGGCGGTCAGATCGGCGATCTGCGTCGACTGCAATGCGAGCAGCTGGTTGCCAGCCTGCGCGACCTGCAGGGCCCCAACGGCTCCTTGGCTTTCGCGGATGAGTGCGTCCATCTGGCTGCGGGCTCCGTCGATATTGCTGACGACCCCGGCCTGCACGCGCAAGCTGTCCTCGAAGCCCGCGACGGAGGTCTCCCACCGCTCGCGTGCGCCGGCGATCATCGCGTCGAAATCACCTTGCGCTGCGGCAGCACCGTAGTCCTGCGCGAAGGCCTGTTCGATGGTGGCGACGTCGAAGGCGAGGCTCTGGGCATCGGCCAGGAGGCGTTGGGTTTCACCGATGGCGGCCTGCAGTTGCGCCAGCGAGGAATGCGGCAGGTTCGCAAGGTTCAGCGCGTCGTTCATCAGCATTTGAGCCTGGTTCTGGATCTGGGCGATCTGGTTGTTGATCTGCTCCAGCGCGCGGGCGGCCGAGAGGATGTTTTCGGCGTGGTTCCGCGGGTCGTAGACGATCCGGCCACCGCCTCCGAAGAAGAAGGCCTGGGCCGGTGTCGTCAGGACCGGTGTGAGCACAAGGGTGCCGACCATCAGCGCGGTTGCGAGTTTCAGGGAGTGGGCAGGGCGGTCAGGGTTGCGGGTCATTTTCGGTCTCCTTCTGGTCGGTGGGTTGGGCGTCTGGAGCGGGTGGCGCCGTGGCGCTGCCAAGTAGCTCGACCGCCCAGTCGAGGCCGCGATGGCGCAGCCAGGCCGCGGCGAAGCCGTCGCGGCTAGTGTTGGCGAGCATCTGGGTCGTGGCGGTCTGGTCTGCCTTGGAGGAAGCCGCGGTGAAGGCCAGCGCCACCTCACCGAGGCCTAGGGAGAAGAGCCGGTTTCCGTGGCGCGACTGGCAGTAGTAGTCCCGCTTCGGCGTTGCGCGGGCGAGGATGTCGATCTGGCGGTCGTTCAACCCGAAATTCTGATAGATGCGCGCGATCTGCGGCTCGAAAGCGCGCTCATTGGGCAGGAAGATCCGCGTGGGGCAGCTCTCGACAATCGCGGGCGCGATGAGAGACCCGTCGATATCGGCCAGCGACTGGGTGGCGAAGATGACGGAGGCGTTCTTCTTCCTGAGCGTCTTCAGCCATTCGCGCAGCTGCCCGCCGAAATTGGCGTCATCGAGGGCGAGCCAGCCCTCGTCGATCAGCATCATCGTGGGGCGCCCGTCGAGCCGGGCCTCGATCCGGTGGAAGAGATAGGCCAGCACGGCGGGAGCCACGGGCGAACCGATCAGCCCTTCGGTCTCGAAGGCCAGCACATCGGACGACCCGAGTTCCTCCGTCTCGGCATCCAGAAGCCGGCCGAAGGGGCCGCCGAGACAGAAGGGCTTCAGCGCGCGTTTGAGTTCGGTCGATTGCAGTAGGACCGAGAGGCCGGTGAGTGTGCGCTCCTCGCGCGGGGCCGAGGTGAGCGAGGTCAGCGCCGACCAGAGATGATCCCGCGCTGTCGGGTCGATCGCCGCGCCTTCACGCCCGAGGATTCCCGCGAGCCAATCCTGCGCCCAGGCGCGTTCCGACGCCTCATCGATCCCTGCGAGCGGTTGCAGCTGCACCGCTGGTTCCTCGTCGGCCAGTGCATCGCCGAGATTCTCCCAATCCCCGCCCATGGCGAGCGTGGCGCAGCGGATCGAGCCGCCGAAGT
>ERZ1740068.169-NODE-169-length-40513-cov-27.038806_pt1 | contig 40513 bp, 29 predicted proteins | sample MGYA00581735_ERZ1740068 | MGnify/ENA primary metagenome ERZ1740068 (study PRJEB43018, sample SAMN04849740) | marine metagenome | isolation source: floating plastic debris | place: Pacific Ocean | collected 2008-08-30 | study: EMG produced TPA metagenomics...
GGATGACGCAGACGCCGAAGACGATCGTGAGGTTGCGGGGCGGGCGCATGATAAAAGCAGGACTCGGCGGGCGACACGGCGCTACTGTGCCATTATCCCCCCGGACACGAGCCTCGCAAGACTAAAGCCGCCTCGCCGCCGGGCTCTGAGATAACTGGGATATCGGCCAGGGTGGCAAAGACCTGCGGAGGGGGGCGCTGCTCGTTTCGACAGACGGCCAAGCGCCACGATCGCCCTTCGCAAAAACATTGCCAGCTCGGCAGAACTCGGCGAGAAAAGTAAAATTTCTTTACACTGTTGGACGACGAATCCTGCCGCCGCCGATATGAGCAAGCGAACGCCCCAGCACCGCCTCGACGACGCCAACGACGCCCAAGATCTCGACGAGCTCGTAATCGACAGCCGAGGTACGAAGCGCGCCACCAAGTCCAAAGGCCGCAGACGCAACCGCCGCTACGAGAACAGGCTGCTTCGCAACACTGCAGACTTACTCGACGAAGACGCGGAGCTGGATTGAGGCCAACGCGACGATCGCTTAGGCGCTGAAGTACTTAGCTGTCGGGTGATACACCGCAAACGCCGTTGTCGATTGCTCCGGATACATCTGCTCGCTGTCGTCCATGTGCATCTTGATTCGCTCTGCTCCTAGCAGATCGAGCTGAATTTGCGAATCCAACACCTTCGGACAAGCCGGATAGCCAAAGCTGTAGCGCGACCCCTGATAACGCTGCGCCAACATATCGCGAATATTGTCCGGCTCCAGGTCGCCAAAGCCCAGCTCGCAGCGAATCCGCGCGTGCAGCCATTCTGCCATTGCTTCCGCCATCTGCACTGCCATGCCGTGGTAGTAGAGGTAGTTGGTGTAGTCGTCGCCCTCGAACAGTGTCTTGGCGTACTCGGTGGCGATTTCGCCGACGGTGACGGCCTGCATCGGGAAGGCATCGACTTTTAGGCGATCGCCCGTCGCTTCCTTAGCGGCAACTTCCTTTGACAAGAAAAAGTCTGCGATACACAGACGTCGGTTCGACTTTTGGCGCGGAAACTCGAACTGTGCGACCGGTTCCGCATCCGCTGGGATCGTATTGTTATCGACGAGTTCGTGGCCGTAGATAAACAGGGTGTTGCCCTGAGCGAGGCAGGGGAAATAGCCGTAGATCGCGGTCGGCTCGAGGAGCTTTTCGCTCTCGATTTTTTCCTTCCAGTCGTCCAGAATCGGATGGACTTTTTCAGCGAGGAACTCGTCATATTCTTCACGGCTCTGGTCTCGTGGCTTGCGAAACTGCCACTGACCGGCGACGAGCGCCTGCATGTCCAAATGCCAATACAATTCCTGTATCGGGAAATCTTCCGGGGTGAGTAGCTTCGTTCCCCAGAACGGCGGCGCGGGTCGATCGATATCCACCTCCACTGCCTCAGACCGATTGGTGTCGATAACCACCGGCTCGTCGGATTTCTTCTCTTTTTTCTCCTCGACTTCTTTCGGCTCCTTGAAATAGTCGTTGTTGTCCGCGTTACCGTTCAGGAAACCGCTGAAATCGTCCCAAGCACCGCCCTGTTTTGCGGGCATCAGGTCGTCCATAAAATTGAGATCGGAAAAGGCGTCGCGACCGTACACCACTTTGCCGTTATAAACGCGCTGACAGTCCTGGTGGACGAATTTTGGCGTCAGCGCTGCCCCGCCGAGAATCACCGGAACGCTGATGCCCGCTTCGTTAAATGCCTCCAGGTTGTCCTTCATAAAGGCGGTGGACTTCACCAGTAGGCCGCTCATGGCGATGCAGTCCGCTTTGTGTTCTTCGTAGGCGTTGATGATGTTTTCCACGGGCTGCTTGATGCCGAGGTTGACCACCTTATAGCCGTTGTTGGTGAGGATGATATCGACGAGGTTTTTGCCGATGTCGTGGACGTCGCCTTTGACGGTGGCAATGAGAAACGTGCCTTTACCGGAGTCGTCTTCTTCTTTCTCCATGTGTGGCTCTAAGTGCGCCACTGCGGCCTTCATGGTTTGTGCGGACTGAAGGACGAACGGGAGCTGCATTTGCCCGGAGCCGAACAGCTCGCCCACGACTTTCATGCCGTCGAGCAGGTGGTTGTTGACGATATCGAGTGGCGGATATTTGCCGAGGGCTTCCTCGAGAGTGTCTTCGAGGCCGATGCGCTCGCCGTCGATGATGTGCAGGCGCAGGCGTTCTTCCAGGGGTTGGTCTTTGCTGATGGCCTCTTTTTTCTTGGTGGTTTTGCCTTCAAATAGCGTCGTCAGTTTGCCGAGCGGATCGTAGGTGCAGGCGTCACCCTCGAATTCGCGCCGATCGTAAATCAGGTCGAGGCAGATTTTCTGGTGCTCGGGATCGATTTTTGCCAGGGGCAGAATTTTGTTCGCACTGACGATCGCCGAGTCCATCCCGGCAGCCATACAGTCCGCGAGGAATACCGAGTTCAGCACCTGACGCGCGGCGGGGTTGAGACCGAAGGAAATGTTCGAGACGCCGAGGGTGACGTGGCAACCGGGCAGCTCTTGGGTGATGCGCCGGATCGAATGCACCGTCGCCAGGCCGTTTTCGCGGTCTTCTTCGATGCCGGTGGAGATGGGCAGCGCCAGCGGGTCGAAGAAAATCTCGCCGGGATCGATGCCGTATTCGACGATCGCGTTGTATGCCCGCGCTGCGATCTCGAACTTCTTGTCGGCAGTCCGCGCCATGCCGTCTTCGTCGATCGTACCGACCACGATGCCCGCGCCGTAGGTCTTCGCCAGCTCCAGAACCTTATAGAAGCGCTCCTCGCCGTCCTCGTAGTTGGTGGAGTTGATCAGGCATTTACCACCGGCCACCTTGAGGCCCGCTTCCATCTTCTGCCACTCGGTGGAGTCGAGCATCAGCGGCAGCTTGACGTTATTCACCAGGCGCGAAGCCAGCTCGTGCATATCGCTGACGCCGTCGCGACCGACGTAGTCCACGTTGACGTCGAGGATTTGCGCGCCCTCTTTTTCTTGCGATCGCGCGATCGCCACCAGGCCGTCCCAATCCTCCTCGTTCAGCAGCGTCCGCACCTTCCGCGAGCCGCTGGCGTTGAGCCGCTCGCCGATAATCAGGAACGAGTTGTCTTGCTCGTAGGTTTGCGTGGAGTAAATCGACGCGGCCGATCGCTCGTAGTCCGGCACGCGCTCTTTCGGCGTCAGCCCTTCCGTCAGCTCCGCTAGTGCCGCGATGTGCGCCGGTCGCGTGCCGCAGCAGCCGCCGATCACCTGGACGCCCAGGTCTTCGATAAAGTGCATTAGCGACATCTTCAGCTCCATCGGCGTCATGCGGTAGTGCGCCTGGCCGCCGACGTTCTCCGGCAAACCGGCATTGGGAATGCACGACACCACAAACGGCGAATGCTCCGACAGGTAGCGGATGTGATCCTTCATCAGATCGGGGCCGGTGGCGCAGTTCATGCCCATGATGTCGATGTTGTAAGGCTCCAGAATCGACACCGCTGCCGCGATTTCCGAGCCGACCAGCATCGTGCCGAAGTTCTCGATCGTCACCGACACCATGATCGCGCGGCGCTCGCCTTTCTCTGTGAAAACGTCTTCGATCGCGTTCAGCGCCGACTTAATTTGCAGCACGTCCTGGCACGTCTCCACCAGGAACAGATCGACACCGCCATCGTATAAACCCTGCGCCTGAATCACGTAGCCGTCGTAAAGGGTGTCGTAATCGATGTGTCCCAGGGTCGGCAGCTTCGTTCCCGGCCCCATCGATCCGGCGACGAAGCGGGGCTTTTCGGGCGTGGAAAATTCATCGGCGACGCTTTTCGCCAGCTTGGCGGCATCGCGGTTGAGTTCGTAGGCTTTGTCGCCCAGATCGAACTCGGCTAGGGTAATCGGCGTGCCGCCAAAAGTGTCGGTCTCGATGACGTCTGCGCCCGCTTCTAGGAAGCCCCGGTGGACGATCGCCACGGCTTCCGGCTTGCTGTGCACCAGATACTCGTTGCAGCCTTCGTACACCTCGCCGCCGAAGTCCGCTGCGGTCAGCTCCTGGACTTGCAGGTTGGTTCCCATCGCGCCGTCGAAAACGATGACGGGGCGTTCGTGGCTGTGGAGGCGATCGAGAAAGGCGCTTTGCATGGTCGCGGGAAAGATGCGAGACGAGAATATGTAACGTAACGATTAAGACATTATGGCAAAAGCCCATGCCGATCGCTTCGCTCCATCGCGGTGCTTGCGATCGGCCTAGGATTTGTCGGGCTCGAGCCAATCGATCAGGGTGCGGTGGAGCTTGTGGGTTTCGAGAGCGATCGAGTGGTCGGGAAATCGATAGTGGCGCTCGCGATCGCCCGGCTCGTTGACGGTCATGACAATGTACTTGTGGCGCTGGTGGCTGGTGGAGGAGTATTCGGAGTAGAGGTTAAAGACGGTGATGCGATCGCGGCGGACGATAAAGGGCTCGTCGTAGCCGAGGCTAAAGCAGCGTAGGGCGAAGTAGTCGGAGGTCAGGAGCAGACCGTAGCGCTTTTCGCCGGTACGTCGCTCGCGCCAGCTTTCGCGCAAACCGCGCACATCAAGTTCCAGCGTTGGCCAATAGTTGAGGAGCGGACAGGTGCCGACGACGAGCGCGATGCCGAGGAAGAGGACGACGACGAGCTGGGTCGGCCGATCTGAGTTGAGAAAATTGCGGATGTAGGTTTGGGACTGGTCGGAGCCGTTGAAGAGGGACAGGACGACGCCGACGATCGCAACGAAGGGGATGATGTAAGCGATCGCGGCGAACGGCAAGCTAAACCACAGGCTGAAGTAGGTGCAGGGGACGAACTGGCCGCCCTGGCGATCGAGGGTTCCGGTGTGGAAGGCGGTAACGAGCTGTTCGGTGGTGGGCGATCGCATCTGTCTGACGGGCTTTGGGGCGAAACGAACGATCGATGCGTCGGACTCGTATATCCTGTTCGACACGGCGACTGCTGTCAGTCGCGCGTTCGAGCTGGGGACGCAAATCATGGCAAAATCCCGTCGCTATCTTCTGTTTTACAAACCCTACGGCGTCCTGTGCCAGTTTGAAGATCGCAGCGAGTCGCCGCGTCCGACGCTCAAGGGCTACATCGACGTGCCGCGCGTCTACCCTGTCGGTCGGCTCGATCGCGACAGCGAAGGGCTGTTGCTGCTCACCGACAACGGCACACTCCAGAACCGTTTGCTAGAGCCCCGCTACCGCAAGCCGAAGACCTATTGGGTGCAGGTCGAAGGCGTCCCGGATGAAGCGGCCCTCGAGGCGCTGCGCCAGGGAGTGACGATCCGGGACTATCGCACGCGCCCTGCCGACGTACGCCGCCTCGATCGCGAGCCCGACTTGCCGCCGCGCGACCCGCCGATCCGGTTTCGGAAAAACGTCCCGACCACTTGGATAGAGCTCGTAATAACTGAGGGACGCAACCGCCAGGTGCGACGCATGACTGCTGCCGTGGGCTTCCCGACGCTGCGGCTCGTGCGCGTCGCGATCGCCAACTTGACGATCGACGCCCTCGAACCGGGCCAGTGGCGCGACTTGACCGATGCCGAGCGTGACGGGCTTCACCGACTGTGCGGTTTCACTGCGTCTTCTCCCGCCGCCCCGCGCCGATCGCGTTCCCGGCGTCGCCGTTAGAAACCATCGTCGCGATTTCAGATGCGGCTCTCGCCTGGGTGGCGATGCCGGACTCACGTCGGAGTGATGCCGGGGTCAAACCGGAGCGTCCGATCGGCGATCGCGGTTTTGCTGGCGCTCGTCGGCATCGCCTAGACTTGACGCTCATCTAACCGAGCTCCAGCGTGCATCGATTTGGGCTGCCAGCCGCCCGTCCGTTTTTTTCCAGCACCTCGCTTCTATGCCCGAACCGACGGACACCACACCTCCTTTCCAAACGCGTGCCGATCGCAGTTCGGGCGGTCGGGCTCCGATGCCGCCCGACGCGCTCGACTGCGAACAGTACGGCACGACCGATCGGCGCATCCCATTCGTGCAATCTTGGATAAACGTGGCCGGAGCGCCACAGCAAAAATTCGCCTGGATGCACCAAATGCTGGATTTATGGGTCGGCCTTGGCGTACTGGCCTGCCAAAAGAGCGTCCTTTCCTTGGAAAATCTCGTGGTCGATGCCCGCGCCCACGTTTGCATCGAGCGTCTGATTCGCGACTTGCCAACGTCGCATCCCCGTGCGGCAGACTCGCCCAAAGCGCGAACGGCAGGCCCGCCCGACCTACGCGCCCTGGCCGACCTCTGGCAGGCGTTGCCGCATTCGTCTGTCCCCAGTACGGCCAACGCCGATCGCGCGATCTCCACCGCCCTCGCCGAGATCGAGCGCACGCCAAATCTAACGGTCGCCCGACTGCGCCGCATCCTCGACAAGCACGATCGCGCCCACCGCCCCGCCCGCCGAATCGAAGCCGATGCAAAACCGCGCCTCGAAGTCGAGCGCGCGGCCCGCACCGATGTCGGCCGCCAGCGCGCCCGCAACGAAGACACCTTTGCGATGTGGGAACGGCGCGATCGCCATGCGAGCCCCGACGGTGAGGACGAGTCCCTGCGCGGCCTGTACGTGCTCTGCGACGGCATGGGCGGCCACGCCAGCGGCGACGCAGCCAGCCAGCTCGCCGCCCAAACGGCGATCGACTTTTTCCAGTCCCACTGGCAGGGCGAGATGCCCGGTCGCGAAACCATCCTCGACGGCATCTTCGCTGCCAACCGCGCCGTCTACAGCGCCAACCAGTCCGATCGGGCGGAGGGCTTCGGACGGATGGGCACGACCCTCGTGGCGCTGCTGCTTCACGACACCCAAGCGACGATCGTCAACGTCGGCGATAGCCGCCTATATCGCTACACCCGCAGTCGCGGCCTCGAGCAGCTCACCACCGACAGCGATTTTGCCAACGCGCTGATCCGCAACGGTACGCCCGCCAGCCGCGCCTACCGCCACCCCAACGCCCACCAGCTCACCCAGGCGATCGGCCCCTACGATGAAGATGCCCTCGATCCCGACCTGTACGCGCTGACGATCGAAGAGGACTCGCTCTTCCTGCTGGCCTCAGATGGCCTCACCGATCGCGAGCTGCTGGGACGACCGGACGTGCCGTCTTTCGAGGCGATGCTCGACCCGCAGTCCAGCCTCGATCGCGCCGCTTCCGAGCTAGTTCACTTCGCCAACCGCGAGAACGGCCACGACAACATCACCGTTATCCTGGTGCGCGTCCGCATTCTGCTCTGATGCCCCCTACTGTTGCTGGAATTTGCTGGCGTTTACTGCGGCTGGCACTTCCCGGCGCGAATTAGCCCGACGCGTCTGGCGATCGCTTCCGGTGGCGAAGCAAACGGCCCCCAACGCTTGACGATCTCGTCTTCGGCCGGTAAAGCCGCCGATTCGACGATCTCGCAGGGGATGCTTTCGGCGCGTTTGACGATATACCAGCCGCCGTCTGGAGAGTCAGGTTTCGAGGAGCCAGATTTCGGGGAGTCAGATTTTGGGGAGTCAGACATGATGCGAACCTGTTGAGAAGAACGGATGCAAGATCGCCGCAAAACGATTGGGCTCGATCGTAGCGGGTCAAGCGGCAGGCAGGAAAAACTGGAGATAGGCATCAACGATCGCGCGTCCCCAGACTGCCGACACCAGCGCGCCGATCGCCAGGAACGGCCCGAAGGGAATCGGTTGCGAGCGCCGGGTGCGATCGAGCCGGATCGCCACGCTACCCACCGCCGCCCCGATCGCGCAGGCAACGAGCAGCGTCAGCGGCACGAACGTCCAGCCCAGCCACGCCCCGATACCCGCCATCAGCTTGCTGTCGCCTGCACCCATCGCCTCTTTGCGAAAGGCGATCGAGGCGAGCGTCCGCAGGGCATCGAGCCCCAAGAGCCCGACGAGCGCGCCCACCAGGCTGGCGAACACCGCCGCGCCCGCCGCTTCGAGATTGGCCGCGATCGCCACCTCGGGCCGCCACGCGCCGACGGTATTCAGCACCGTGCCCGCCACGACGCCCCACTGTGTCAGCGGGTTCGGTAGTGTCAGCGTATCGAGGTCGATCGCCGAGAGGGCCAGCAGCCACGAGGCCATCATCCACTGGCCGAACAGCGCGATCGACCAGGTCGCCCCATTAGCAAAGAACAGCCCCAGAAACAGCAAGCCCGTCAGCGCCTCGACGAGAGGATAGCGGACGGGAATCGGTGTGTGGCAGTGGGCACAGCGACCGCGCAGCCGCAGCCAGCCGAGGACGGGGATATTTTCCGTCGGGCCGAGGGCGTGCAAACAGTGGGGGCAGCGTGACGGCGGCCACAGCAGCGACAGCCCCGCCGGAATGCGATAGATAACGACATTGAGGAAGCTGCCGATCGCGCAGCCTGTCGCCAGCACGATCGCCGACTCGATCGCCCGCACCGTCAGCAGAATCGCGTCGCTACCCATCGATCGGTGCGATTAGGTTCAGCGGAATAAAGCGCTCCTGGGGCAGTAGCGGCTGCGGGCGGACGATCGTCCGGGCACGGTGGCTGACGCGATCGACAACCACCCCGAGTGGGCGGGCGGTGCTGGATTGACCGGTACGCTCGAGGTCTTGGAGGTAAATCTGGTAGCAGTCGCGGGCGGCTCGAATCAAAATGGGCTGGAGGACTCCGGCGGGGTCGCGGGGGGTCGGCTCTCGCATGGCGTTAGGCTCAGTCGATCGGGGCGCGGGCGATCCGGACGAAGGCGGAGCGGTTCGGATCGCGGGCGATGCGCCTTTAGCTTACCGGAGGGATCTCGCTTCGGCCCATTCGCGCCGATCTATTTTGTCGGTCAAACGCACGAAAAAAACGAACGCAAAACTCGAAGCAGGCGAGGACGCCTGCGCTACGGCTGTTTTCTCTTTCCATTCCTTCCGTCGCGCGGACATCTTGCCCGCAGCGAGCCCTCCCCGATTCGAGGGCGTGCGCGTTTTCCCGGCTTCTACTCGCGCCGATCGTTGAGAAACGACTCGATCAGCTCTACATCCTTGATGCTGCCGACGATCAGCGGCGTGCGCTGGTGAAGCTTTTTCGGAACGAACTCGCTAATCGGCATGGTTCCGGTGCTGGCACGTCCGCCCGCCTGTTCGGCAAGGAAGGCGAGCGGGGCCGACTCGTAGAGCAGGCGCAGCTTCCCGTCGGGCTTAGCCTTCGTTCCGGGATAGAGGAAGACTCCGCCCTGGAGCAGGATGCGGTGGAAGTCCGAGACAAGCGCGCCACTGTAGCGTGCAGTGTAATTATCGTTGCGGTGGACGTAGCGCACGTAGTCGCGCATGTTGTCCTCCCAGTCCCAGAAATTGCCCTCGTTGACGCTGTAAACCTTGCCCCGCTCGGGCATCGTTAGATTCTCTTGCCAGAGGATAAATTCGCCGAGGCTCGGATCGAGCGTGAAGGCATGGACACCCTTGCCGATCGTATACACCAGCACCGTGCTCGAGCCGTAGAGAATATAGCCTGCCGCGATCTGCTTGCTGCCGTCTTGGAGGAGGTCTTTGGCTTCGCCCGTAGTGTCGCTGCCTTCTTGCTGACGGATGGCGAAGATCGAGCCAACGTTGAGGTTTGTATCGATATTGCCCGAGCCGTCGATCGGGTCGTAGAGCAGCGTGTAGCGGCCGATCGGGCAGTTTTCGGGAATGTAGTAGGGCTCGTCCATCTCCTCCGAGGCCAGCCGACAGACCAGGCCGCTTTGCTTGAAGGCGGAGATAAATACCTCGTTGGCGTAGACGTCCATTTTTTTGACCGCCTCGCCCTGGACGTTCTCCGACCCGGCAAACCCGAGTACGCCATCGACGATGCCCGCGCTGCTGAGGCGGCGGGCGATGAGCTTCCCGGCCAGGGCAATGCGGCCCATTAGGGCGCTGAGGTCTTGGGCGTCGGGCGAGAAGCTCTGGAGCTGCTGGAGTACGTGGCGCGAGAGGGTGGTGCAGTCGCGATCGAGCGCGCGTTCGGGAATCGAAAACGGTTGGGCGTTGTCGGGCGTTGTGGATTGGGTCGCCATCGGTGTCGAAGTCCTCCCTCGAGATGCCGATCGCGCGGTGTGCCCTTCTCAGGCCGCGCGGTATCGAGCTGTCATCTCTTCCTATGGTAGACAGCGGCTCGGGGCCAGAGCGGCGCGGAGCGGAAGATATCGTTAAGGTCGGCGTCTGGTTGGCGTCTGGCCTAGCTCCGGCTCGGCTTCGGTCTGGCTCCAAACCAAACAGACTCGTCAGTTCGACTCGGGCGGATTTTTAGGCTTGCCGATATTGAGCTCTTTTTTGGATTTTTTCAGCGTGCCCCACAGCTCTTTAATGGCTTCGTAGGCTTCCTGGGAGGTAATTTGGCCGTTGGTTTCCAGGCCGCAGATATAGCTGATGCGCTGGGCGAACTCCTGGAGGTTGGCGTTGAAAATCACGTTCTCGGGGGTGAAATCGCCGTGGTAGCGGCTGCGGGGAAAGATAAATTTTTCGGCATCGTCACTCATAGCAGGGCTCCTCGATCGGCGCGCTCGGCGCGCTCGCTTCACGTTTTTCGGGGCGGGTTGTCAACTAGCGCCAGACCCTTTGCGAGATCGGCCGTTGAGCGCCCGAACCAACAAAACACGAGAGGCCGGAACCGCCGTGGGGGTGAAATCTGAGAATCTAATTGATAACAGCCTCTAGCCTAAAAGCAAATTTCGGAGTTTGTCGATGGGCGATCGCCTCAACGGCTTGCCCGATCGCTCGGGCAGTAGGCCGCGTAGTCGGCGTTGCGGTAGTCCGGCTCGAGGTTGGCCGCGCTGACGAAATCCGCGCCAGCCGTGGTGATAAAGCAGGTGGCTTCATAGCGATCGAGCAGCTCGAAGACCCGATCTCGATCGAGTCGGGCGTAAGTGCGGGCCAGGTCGGCGACGAGGTTCGAGGCCAAGCGACGATCGCCGTTTCGGATGGCTTCGAGTTCGCGGTGGGCGGCACTGGCGGTAATGTCGTCGAGGCGCGCGAACCACTCGACGATATCCGGGGTCGCGCGCGGCAAGAACTTAAAGGCCACGACGGTGGCGCGCTCGCCGAACACCTGAATTCCGGACAGGTCGGGCGGGGCGACGATCGTCGCGTCGGGCGGGGTTTCGTCACGCACCCAAGCGTAGAGTGCGCGTTCGGCTTCGGTCGTGCCGATGCTCGCGCCGTGGGTGGGGCGTGTCAGAAACGGCATCAGGTTAAAGCTGGAGTAGAGGACGATCGGCAGCAGTAGCAGGACGCAGAGGCGATCGAACCCGCGTGCGTTCAGGCCCGGAGCGCCGATATTTTGCATGGCGCGGGCGAAAAACAGCAGTGTGAACAGCGGCAGCATCGCATCGAAGAAGCGGAACGGCGCGTACTGCAAAAATGCCCCGGTGCGATCGAAGGGCGCGATCGCCAGCCCCACGCCAAAGGGCAGGGCGCTAACGAGCAGGAAGGCCAGGGCGCGCCGCGTCTCGAAGCCGCGATCGATCGCCGTAGACGATCGCCGCCGGATCGCTGCCACCATATAAATCGACAGCGCCAGCACCAGCAGGTATGTCCCCAACTTCAGCCACCAGTGTGGGTTCCAGTTTTGCGGGTCGAGCAGGCGCGTAAAGCGGATTAAAACGCGCACCTCCGAAGCCAGCACGTCGGAGAGGAGAGCGTTCTCCGTGGCGCTAGCCCAGAGAAAGGGCCACATGGCGATCGCGCCGATCGCGAAGGGAATGGCGGTCTTGAGGTTGGGCTTGGTGCGTAGCGAGCCGAGAAAGACATCTTCCAGCAGCCAGCACAGAAACATCGTCAGAAACCCGCAGCCCCCCACTGTGGCGTGAAAAGATGCCGCCACCCCCGCGATCGCTGCTGCTGCGTAGCGCCGATCGGCCAGAAATAAACCGAGGGCGATCGCCATCAGACTCCCGGCGATCGACGCGAGGCTGAAGTTCGGCACGAGCAGCGCCCCCGCCACCAAGCTCTGCGGGTCGTTAGCCGACAGCAGCAGCCCGAAGGCCAGCAAAAACAGCTTCAGATAGTGGCGCTTCAGGTTGGGAAAGCGCCCGGTGCAGACCAGCAGCAGCACCGCGACCGCCACGATCGCAAAGCCGACGTAGACCCTCGGGGCGCTTTCGATCGGCACGAGCCGACTGAAGCCCAGCCACAGCCCGATCGCCAGGGTCGAAGTCCCCGGCCTCAGGTCGAGCCGGTCGGTGACGATCGCCAGCCCTACCGCCAGCAGGCCGTAGCAAAGCAACCGCCCGATCGCGATCGTAGCGCTCCAGCCCAGCGCCCTCGCCGCCATGCCGATCGGCCAGACGATCGCGCGAAACGGCAGATCGGCCCGCTCGCCCAGCGCCAGATACCAGTCCTGGGGAATCCAGCCCGGCTCGGCGATCTGACGCGCCAGGGCGAGCAGTTCGATCTCGCTCGCGGGCTGCTGGAACATCCAGTTGTAGGGCATTTGCAGCAGGGTGACGACCGCAAAAATCGCCAGGGCGCGCTGCCAGAACGCGAGCCCGAAGTTCAGCGAGCGAGAAGCTTTCATAGAAGATGTCCAGAAGGAAGAGCGGCACGAGATCGTTAGTGCGTCCGCAGCCTGTCAATCGAGCAGTCGCAGCGGCTTGGCCGGAATCTAATGTAGTACCGAACGAGGCCGCGCGGCGTCTAGACTTTATTGCAGCTTTATCCGCGCCGTTTCCGCATTGTTCTAGACCGTTCATGACTCCGACCGACCCGACGCCCGATCGCCCGCTTGCTCCCACAAACTTCGATGCCGAACGCTGCGACACTGCGATCGCCGCTCACCTCGAACGCTTCGCCCGCTTCGGAGTCGATCTCGGGCTCGATCGCATCGTCGATTTACTCGATCGCCTCGGCAACCCGCACTGCCGCGTCCCGATCGTTCACGTGGCCGGAACCAACGGCAAGGGCTCGGTCTGCGTCTCGATCGCTTCGATCCTCCGTGCCGCAGGCTACCGTGTCGGGCGCTACACCTCGCCGCACCTGGTGCGCTGGAACGAGCGCGTCTGCATCGACGGGCGCGACATCGCCAGCGATCGCCTACTGACTGCACTGGAAACGACGATCGCCGCGATCGACGCCGATCCCCCGACCCATACGCCGACCCAATTTGAAGTCTTCACCGCCGCTGCGTGGCTGGCCTTCGCGACGGCAGAAGTGGATATCGCCGTTATCGAGGTCGGCCTTGGCGGGCGACTCGATGCCACCAACGTCGTCGATGCGCCGCTGGTCAGCGCGATCGTCTCGATCGGGCGCGATCACTGGCAGCGCCTGGGCGATACCCTTGCGGCGATCGCTGGAGAGAAGGCAGGCATCCTCAAGCGCGATCGCCCGGCAGTGGTCGGCATTTTGCCGGAAGAAGCGCGCCAAACTGTCGCGGATAGAATTGAGGCGCTAAATTGCCCGACGATCTGGGCGGAACCGGCAATTTGGGTTGAGGAAGAATCCCCAGACTTTGACGAATTGCCCGTGGCGCAGTGGCGCGGTCTGCGCTACCCGCTGCCGCTGCTGGGCGAGTTCCAGCGACAGAATTCCGCTGTGGCACTGGCCGCGATCGAGCAACTGCGCACTCAGAATTGGAATATCCCCGATGCCGCGATCCGTCAGGGCATGGCCACCGTGCGCTGGGCGGGGCGAATGGAGTGGCTGGCGTGGAACGATCGCCCGTTTTTACTCGACGGCGCGCACAACGTCGAAGCGGCTCGGCATTTGCGAACTTACCTCGATCGCGTTGCGCCCGAGCGTCCCGTGTACTGGGCGATCGCGATGCTGAGCGTGAAAGATATTGCGGGCGTGCTGGGGGCGCTGCTGCGTCCGGGCGATCGGCTGTTTGCCTTCGCCGTCGGCGGGCACAGCAGCGCCGCACCGAGCGAGCTGATCGAGACTGCCGAGCAGATTTGCGCCGAAATCGACGCGATCGCCTGCGACAGCCTGACAGCAGCGCTCGATGCGGCGCTAGGGGCTGAATCGGATAAGAGCGAACGGGCAGCGCTGACGGCGTTTTGCGGATCGCTTTACGCCGTGGGTGACGCCTATCGTGACCTGCCACTCGTTCCGATCGCGCCGCCGTTCGGGAACGCGAGCTAGAACGCGCGACCTTCGCCGATGCCGTACTCGATGTAGTGCGAGGTGGCCGTGAACTCGAAGCTCGCGACCGCCGCGCTCACGTCGGCATTGTTCGCCAGGTAGCCAGCGGGGCTGAACGTGGCGTTAATCGCGCGGTTTTCAAACTGGCCGTGCAGGATAAAGTGCGCGATCGCGCCGCCGTTGAAGCCAGCCACATCGGTGTTGTTCGTCAGGTAGAAGTCGCTGTCGAACACGGCTTCGAGTTCGTCGTCGAAGCGGCGCAGCGAATCGCGATTTTTGTCGATCGCGCTTTCGGGGAAGGTCGTCGTCGCGATCGGCGTCGTGACCGTGCTGCCACCATCGAGGACGGTGTCCGAACGGCGCGACAGATTTTGGATACGGGTGTCGTTTTCGGGCGTGGTGTCCGCTGCCGAAACCGTACCCAGCGACTGGATGAATTGACCCAGTGCCGCTTGCTCGCCCACTTCCAGGTCGATCGCGTTGCTGGTGGCCTCAAAGTCCGGGTAGGGGTAGCTATCGCCGCCACCGGCCAGGAAGTCGAGCGTGACGATGCGGAAGGTGCGGCTCGCATCGCCAACCACCGCGCCGTTTTGCACCAGCACATCGGTGGGGTTGCCCGCGTCATCGACGATCGCCAGGGACTGAACGCGGCTGCCTTCCGGCTGGTTGGTGTCGAAGCTGAACTCGACACCGCTCACCTGCGGGAAGCGGCCGGGCGTTGCGCCGCCGCCGCTTTGCGCCACGCCGTGCTCGATGACCTGCTTGAGCTGGTCGGCACTCAGCGTCAGCAGCGTCAGGCCGTTGTTGAAGCGCAGCGTTCCTTCGATATCCAGTTGCGAGACTTGACCGGCCTCTTTGCCCGAGAGCGAGTTGGCCGAGGTGGTGGTTTCTTCGCCAGTGATGCCGTCGATTTCGCCGATCGAGTCGCGAATACCACCGCCGTTTTTCAGCGAAACCACAACGCTCGGGTCGGTTTGCTTCGCGACGAACAGGTTCGCGTCCGCCGTCAGATTACCCAGGTTGGTTTCCTCAGTGCGAACTTCACTGCGGCGACCTTCCAGGTACACCGTCGCCGAACCGAAGATATCGCCGTCCTTGGCCGTGACGATATCTTGCGTTGCACCGGTCAGGTCTTGAACCGTCTCGGCTTTGCTGCCTTCCGCAAACGGGTCTTGGCCGGGAAGGATGTTGTTCCAGACGGTGCTAACGCCCAGGTCGTCGGTGGCGTACGCGCCGCTCTGTGCCGAGTTAATGCTCGACGGAATCAAGACGCCGTTGCTGTCGAACTCCACCACCAGGCGGCCGACGTATTCGTACTGGCCGTCGGTGCTGACGATCGCGGCGGGCTCGCCATCGGCGTTGGTCGTTAGAACGGGAAAACCTTCGGTGGCGACGTCACCGGCCAGGAGGCGATCGGTTTCGTCGGCCAGGATGGTGTCCGAACCACCAGCGATCGCCACGTCAACGCCGCTCAGCAGCGGAATCAGCTCTCGCTCGAGCTGGAACTGTTGCAGGTGGGTCAGCGTGATGATTTTGTTGACGCCTTTGGCTTCGAGAGCGTCGATCGTCGGCTGGATTTGCGCCGCCAGCGCCGCCATATCGTTGCTCGTCGAACCGAGGACGGCCACATCGCCGGTGGAGGAGATGCTGCCCACGGTCGGGGTCGTCGCGCCGACTACGCCGATGAGTTCGCCGTCGCGCTCGATGACCGTCGCCGGAGCGAGGCTCGGCGCAGACGAGCCCGAGGCCAGCTCTTCCAGGCCGTTCTCGAAGTCGGTGCTTTCGAGAATGTCGCCGGTGTAGAGGCCGCTGAGGCTGCTGTTGGCAAAGTCGAGGTTGGCGCTCAGGTAGGGGAACTGGGCTCCCGGCCAGCGAACATCGCTCAGTTCCGTGCCGCGAATGTCGCCGCCGATAATGTCTTCAAACACTGAGGTTCCAGCGTCGAATTCGTGGTTGCCCACCGCAGAGGCATCAAAGCCGATCTCGTTCATCACCGAGATATCGATGCGACCCACACCTTCGCGGACGTTGTCTAAGGTGACGCCGTAGAACTCGCTGTAGAACGCTTGGAAGTCGTCGCGCAGGCTGCGATCGCCCGCCGCATTGAAGAACGGCCCCGGCAGGTAGTTGTCACCCGCCGAGAGCAAGATCGAAGGAATGTCGCTTTGCGCGGCCTCCGCTTCGAGACCTTCAACCACCGCCGCAAAGTTCGGCGCAGCGGTAATCGCGTCAACGCCACCTTCCAGATCGGAGGCGTGCAGGATTTGCAGTTGGGTGATGCCACCGACCTCATAAACGGTGGTGTCGCCACTGACTTCGCTGGACACGGCGAGCAACGATTTTCCGGTGGGGCTGTCCACCGCGTCGATGAATTCCAGACCTTCAGGGCCGAGGCCGACGGCGTTGGCTTTGTTGGCGTCGTCGCTCAGGTCGAGGCTGAAGTCGCGGTTGTTGACGTAGGTGACGTAGGTCGTTTCGGCGGGGTTGCTGATGTCGTAGACCGCGACGCCGCCGACGCGCTCGAGGGCAACGAAAGCGTGGGGAACGCCGTTGACTTCGCCGATAACGATCGCTTCGGGCTCGGGGCCTTTGTCGTCGCTGCGGTTATCGAACGAGCCGTTTTCGTCGTTGGTGGAGTTGAAGTTCGCGGGCAGCAGTTGCGCCGTCAGGGTTTCGAGCGAGTTGCCGCTGTCGTAAACCAGCGTGCCGTTGCTATCCCAAATCGAGAACGATCGACCGCCGTAAGCGTAGATTCGATCGTAATCGCCATCGCCGTCAGTATCGCCGAGGGTCGTGGTGGTCTTGAGGCGACCGAGCGCCGCATCGTCTTGCAGCGCCGCCGCGTTGGGGAAGGCCGTCGGATCGAGCGTCAGGTCGGCGACGCGGGCTTCTTCACTGAAGCCGTCGTAGTCGCGGGCGTCACCTTCGTTAGCCGTGACGTAGTAGGTTTGGCCGTTGACGGTGTAGCTGTCGATCGCGTCGGGCTGATACAGACCGAAGACCGGATAGCTCTGAAGGTTGATGCGGTCATCGCGGTTGCTGGCGTCGATTTCGTTGCCCGCAACGCTGTGGTCTTTCGTACCCAGCGACACCACGTCGAGGATGGTGGCGTTCGCCACGTCAACGATCGCAACGGCGTTGTTCTCCTGCATCACGGCAAACGCGCGCGTGCCGTCCGGCGAAACCGAGATGTACTCCGGCTCGAAGTCCTGGGCGGCGTTGGCTCCGGGGCCGAAGACGCGAACACCTGCCGCATTCAGCTCGGCTTCGCGACCGATAAAGGCATCGAAGCCTGCCGTGGTCACAGTTGCGTTGGCGACACCGCTCGAGATGTCGATAACGCTAATCGAACCGACCGGATCGTTAGTGTAGTCATCGCTCGGTTCGCCTTCGTTCGCGACGAGCAGCTTCGTGCCATCGGGCGTGAAGGTGACCATGTCCGGCAGCGCGCCGACCGTGACGCTGCTCTGAAAATTGCCGTTCGTATCGAAGAAGACGACGTTACCGGCGGCCTGCTTGTCGGCGTTTTCCACGGCCACGGCGACGACGCCGTTCTGCACGTCGACGCTGTTGGCGACTGCGCCATAGGGCGTCACGTCGATCGAGAAGGCCAGCGACGGATCCACCGAGCCATCGCTTTTCAGGCTGCTGACATCGAGAACGTCGATCGTGGCGCTGTTGGCGTTGACGACGAACAGGCGCTTCGTCGCGGCGTCGTAGGAGACGATCTCGGCGGCACTTTCATCGAAGATGCCCGTCTTGTAAGTTCCGATCGGCTTGAGCTGAATCGACATCTCGCGTGTATTCCCCAAAACTCTTGAATGACGAGCCCGGAGATCCTCGAACAGCGTTTCAGGATCTCGGAAGCTCTGCCCAGAGATTTCCACGCGAGATTTAACGGGACGAGAACGGTCGGTTAACGTCTCGTGCCTTGAGGATTAAGAAATCGTTAGCGAGTTGGGGCGGGCGTTGCCTGAGGCAAGGGAAAACCTAGAAGCCGTAGCCGACGTTGAAGTAAAAGCCGTCGTCTTGGATGTTGTCGCCGCGATCGTCGAGATCGACCAGCGGCACACCGTAGTCGAGGCGAATCGTGAGATTCTCAAACGGCTCCCAGGCCACACCGAGGCCGAGACCGGCTAGGAAACGCTGGTCTACTTCCGTGTTCGGGTTGTCGGAATCGTTCCAGACGTAGCCCAGGTCGAGGAACGGCGCGATCTGGAGAACGGGGATTCCGGCGGTGTTTCGTACCAGAGCGATTCGGTCTTCGATCGACATCCGCACGCCGTTATCGCCCGATCTCGCGTTTTGGCGGAAGCCGCGAATCGACTGGCCGCCACCGATTACGAACTGCTGGGACGGCAGCAGCGGCTCGCTGGCGAACTGGGTGTAGATTTGGGCGATTAACAGGTGGTCGTCGCCGAGACGCTGGACGCGCTGCACCTGACCGAGCCAACTGACAAACTGGCCGTCGGGCGTATCGCCGGAGTTCGTGGTGGCGTCGAACATATCCATGCCGAGGCGGAACTGCGATCGAAACGCCCAGGCTCCGGAGGTGTCGCGGCGGATGTAGTCCTGTCCGAAGCTGAGAACGCGCGTCCGGCTACGGCCATCGTCGTCGGGGCCGATGCCAAACGGAGTCGGGTCATCGCCGATAAAGGTTCGGCTGCTCTGGAACGAAAATCCGAGGGATAAAGCCAGCTCTTCGCGCGGGCTGCGGACGATCGGCTGGCGGTAGGTTAGCTCGTAGGTGCTTGACTGGCCGTTGATATCGAACTCGTCGAACGGGTCTTGGGTGATGTTGTTGCGATTGGGCGAAGCGCGGAACTGCACCGCACCGTTCATGGCGTTCACCGGCACGCGGTAGCTGATATTGCCGAAGTCGAGGCCGTCGGTGGTGGTGAAGTTGTACTCGGCGGAAAACTCGTCGCCAAAGCCCGCGACGTTGCGGTGGCCGATGCCGATGCCGATGCGCTCGGAGCCGACCGAGGGCGGAGCGTAGTTGTCGGCGCGGAGGCTGGCGCTGAAGGGGCGCGCTTCGGTGACGCGGACGATCAAAATATTCTCGCCGAGCTGCTCGCCCGCCCGCAGGCTAGCTTCGACGGTCTCGAACAGCGGGTTCGATCGCAGCAGTCGTAGCTGGTTCTCCAGGTCGGTCGTGCTGAGCGGAACGCCCGCGCCTAGCTCGATGCGGCTGCGAATGTAGGATTCGCGCAGGCGATCTTCGCCTTCGACTTCGATGCTGGCGAGGCGACCTTCGATCGCCTGGATCGCGACGCGATCGCTCGCGACGTCCTGGGGCGGCACGATCGCCCGCGAGGTGATGTAGTCGCCATCGAGATAAAACTGCGTCACGCGATCGGCCACGGCCTGCAGCTCGTCCACGGTGAAGTAGCGCCCGCGCAGATCGCCCACCAGCCGCTCGATCGCCTCAGGCGTCAGATAGCTGCTCTCCAGAGCGTTGCCATTGAGATCGATAAAGTCGAAATCTGCGACCAGCACGGTGTCCGGACGCGGCTCGAGGGTGCCGATATCTTCTCGCTCTTCACCGACGATGCCGGTGCCGTCGGGCGCGTCGAGGGCCGGATCGTTCTCATCTTCGAGCGGGGCAACGTCCGGCGTCGGCTGGCCGAAGTCGCCGTCCGGATCGGGGTCGGGGTCGCCCTGAATGTCAGGAATTGTGGGGATATTGACGTCGGAATTCGTGGGGATATCGCCTGCCTGAGCGAGCGCTGTGCTGCCCGCAGTCGCTACTCCTTTGGACAGTTCCGAGCGCTCCGGCTTGACGGCACGGGCCTCCGTGGCGAGATCTCGCTTTGCCGCGATCGCCGCGATCGCCGAAATCGCTTCGTCGGGCCTGGTTTCTGCCGCGAGCAGTCGGGCCGTCGGGGCGATGGTTAGCGCCGCCGCCAGTGGCCCCAGACCAACAATACTCAGGCGAAGCGATACAAGAAGATTCACGTTTGCTGTCTCCACTGGCCGTTTGGCGTCGGCAGATTTAAATGGCGTGCGGGGAATGGCCCACAGGGAATGGCGTACGGGGAATGGCGAGCCGGGAATGGCGTGCGAGCCAATAGCGGGGAAGAGGCGCGTAGCTCGTCAGCGGCTCGCAGACTGCCGTTCGACACCGGACGCAGCGGCGCGGCCCGCTCGCTTGGGTAGTTTGCCGATATCACTATATTCCACGGCTTGCCCGATTCTGTCCCCCGCCCGACTCCAGGCCCGCTCGCCGGACGCCGCATCCAGAAGCTACAGCAGTGGGCGCAACCCATCCGGACGGGGGTCGGTAAGCCCGGAGCGAGTTCGGGGCGGGTTCGAGGCAAGTCCGGATTGGGTTTGGGTCGAGCCTGGAAGAGGCCAGCGCGATCGCGCCGCGACTTCTCTACAATGGCCTAAGCCCGCCTACCCCTCAGGAGATTTGCCGATCGTGACCCGACGCATCCGCGCCACCCGCCACCTGCTCGCCATTCCCCTGGCGCTCGCGATCGTCGCCTGCGGCAATACACCCCCCGCCACGGAAGACGCCGCAACGGACGCCCCCCCTGACGCCCTCTCCGACTCAAACCCCGACATCGAGGCGATCGAGCCCACCGAAGCCGACTCCGAGCCCAGCGCGCCGGACACCGACACACCGGACGGTTCCGCTGGCGAAGACTCTGCCGATTCCGCCGACGCGACCGACGACCTCAGCGACGCCAAAGGCGGCGACCCAGCTCTCCTGATCGGCAAGTGGGAGCCGATCGCCTACGTTCGCCCCGACGGCGTCAAAACCGACCTAGTCGAGATTCCCGAGCCGGAGCGCGAAGAGCTGAGCTGGGAGTTTGGCGAAGACGGCAGCGTGCGGACGGGCCTATCAGAGGGTACGTTCGAGGTCGAAGATGTAACGTTCACCGCCACGAACGCAGAGTCGGGCGAGGCGCGCACTTTCCGCTACACCGTCACCGACAGCCAGCTGCTCGTGATCAATCCCGCAGGCGACGTGCTGGAACTCAAGCGCGCCGAGTAGTCGATACATTTCTTCAAAGCCCCAGAACGTGTAGCAGCCGTCCCGGCTGTGCGATCGGGAGTTCGATGTGCTCTCCCGTAGCGCTGGCGTCTCAACCGCTTCAAAAAAGAGTAAAGAAGCCGCCTAAGCAAACCACTCGCTCTCTTCGAGTGGCGCGTCGTCTTCAAACGAGTCCAGCAGCAGCGCCGATCGCGGCGGCTCGCCATCGTCGTTCTCGATATCGTCGAACGACACCCCGGCAAACTCCGGTAGCTCCAGCAGCTCTGCCGTTTCGTCGAGTAGCGGTACGCCCTCCTCGGCGTCGCTCCCCTCGAACAGCGGATTGGCCGACAGCGGCGCTTTTTCACCGCTCGAACCGTCCGCTTCCGATGGCGCTTGCGAAGTCTCCGTCGCCTTATCCACCGCCGGAAGATCGACCGTAAACGTCGAGCCTACGTTCGGCTCGCTCTCGACGGTGATGTCACCGCCCATCATCTGGCAGAACTTACGGCTGATCGCCAGCCCCAATCCCGTCCCGCCGTAGCGCTTCGTGGTGGATTCGTCCGCCTGGGTGAACGGCTGGAAAATCGACTGGATCTGCTCGTCAGTGAGGCCGATGCCCGTATCGCTGACCCGGAAGCAAATCCAGGCCGTGGGGTCGGCGGCGCTGCTGGCTTCGGCGTCGCGTTCGGCGTCGCTGTTGACTTCGCTAAATGGTGACTCCTGGCGATTGACCGTCATCACGATCGTGCCCTGATGCGTGAATTTCGCAGCATTACTGAGCAAATTCAGCAGCACTTGGCTGATTTTGGTGCGATCGGCGAACATCGTCCCCAAATTGAGACTGCACTCGACTTTGAGCGAGTTCGTGTTCTTTTCAACAAGCGGCTGCACCGTCGATTCCAGCTCGTAAATCAGCGTAGAGATATCGAACTCCTCCGGCGCGATGTCCATTTTGCCCGCTTCAATTTTCGAGAAGTCGAGAATATCGCTGATGATCGTCAGCAGGTGACGCCCTGCTGTGGTGATGCTTTTGAGGTCGGACTGAATATCTTCAGAACCGTCGCCTAGCTCCAGGTCTTCGATCTCTTCCTGCAAGATTTCGCTGTAGCCGATGATCGCATTCAGCGGAGTCCGTAGCTCGTGGCTCATGTTCGCCAGAAACGAGCTTTTGGCTTGGTTGGCGGCTTCAGCGGCGATCGTCGCTTGGTACAGCTCGGCTTCGGCCTGTTTGCGCTCGGTGATGTCGCGCGCGAACGTACAAATATATTCGTTGCCCTGATAAACCAGTGAGGTGATCGTGATCTCCACCGGAAAGATACGGCCATTTTTGCGGCGGTGGCGCGAGTCGAGGGTGAAGGAGCCGAACTCGCGCACCTGGTCGCGATAGTCGGGCCAGATTTCTGGCGGGAAGTCTGGGTTGATGTCGTGGATGGTGATATCGAGCAATTCGTCGCGCGCGTAGCCCAGCGACAAACAGGCAGAGTCGTTGACGTAGAAAATACCGCCGCTGTTATCGAGCCAAAAGATCGCGTCTCCGGCCTTGTTGACGGAAATTTGCCCCAGGGGCAGCAGGTCGTCGGTGCGCTTGCGCTCTTCACGCTCGTGGCGCAAGTCGAGGGCGAGCTGACGAACGCGGCGCTCGAGACCTTTTTTCTGCTTCCAGGCTTGCTGGAGCGCCTGTTTGGGCAGACTGATATCTTCCCAGCTCATCACCAGGCCACTGGCTGGCTCGCTCGTGCCGTTGCGATCGTCGTCCACTTCACCCCGCTTGGGATGCTTCCAAGGCCGGATCGTCCACTGGGCTGCGACGGTGCGCCCGTCGGGCAGCAGGCAGTGGGGCTCTTGCCACTGACCGCTTTCTCCGGTGAGACAGGCATCGTGCAGCTCGTGCCAGCGGTAGCGGTGCTTGGGAAACAGGTCGTAGTGGCTCGTGCCGATCGCCCGTTCCCGGGAGAGGCCGAACGTTTCGAGCCATTGCTGGGTCATTGCGACGTAGCGCATCTGGCGATCGACCATCGCGATCGCGACTGGACTGCAGGCCAGCAAAGGATGGAACAGCTCGCTATTGTCTGGGACGTACATGAAAACCACTCGTCGCAATATCTCGTTCGCTCGCCAGGTTCGAGCCGGAGAGCACTGCGATCGCGGCGCGATCGCTCTGCCTACAATCACTGTAGCGAGTCTCGACACCATGCCGGATGCAGACTTACATGCACCGCTTTTTCAATTGTAGTGGAGGCCAACGGCCCGCTCCTAGCATCCGAGCGATCGGCACGATCGGCACGGCCCGCAGTTGTCGAGCGCATCGCCGGACATCCGGCTGGGCGTCCGGTCGAAATCGGGCCGAGCAGCAGGCCGAAATCGGGCCGAACAGCAGGCCGAACATTCATCGGGACGGCAAGCTCGAGACGGGGAAAGCGTCCATAAAAAAGAGCCCGACCGAAGTCGAGCCCCATGTGAAGATTTGAATGCGAGACCGAACGAGTCGGTCTGTCGAGGAGATATCGGGCAGCGCCAGTCGGACGAGATCGCCGCAGGGCGCTGCCGCCGGGGACTTAAGCCAACTCAGGCCGACTTAAGCTGACAGCTCCGAACGCAAGCGACCGAGCATCGACTGCTGGCGGCGTTCGTGGCTGTGCTCGCGCTGGATTTCCCAGCTGCGGGCCTGCTCTTCTGTCGCTGTGCTGTAAGCGACGCCGCGATATTTCAGGTCGATCGTGGCGCGCTGTACGGGCCGCTTGTGCTGATGGCGAAAGCGGATGTCGATACCGTCGTAATGTGATGCGATGTCGTTCGGCGCGGTGACTACCGCCGGGGGGGTGTATTCGTATTGAATACCGCGATATTTGAGTTGCATGAGTCGCCTCCATTTGCAGTTACGTCAATGGGGCGCGTTCCTTCAGGAATTATGTCCCTGTCAAAAACGAGGGGCGACTTCCTTACTTCCGTCTCCGCCGCAATGGCTGCTTTGGGGATGAACGTTTCGTTTCTGTATCTATTAATACATTTTTGGATCGTCTTCGTCAAGTGCTGACGACATAATTGCTCGCGCTTTGTTTCACAAGCTACAGAAATTTGCACTAGCCTTCGTGGGCGGCTTGCGGCTCCCAGGCCGCTTCTAGGTCGCCTCCATGCAGTAGGAACGGCAGCGCAGCAGGCGATCGCGAAAGTTTAGAGCCGCTCGCGAAGGCTGACGCCGACAAAGGCGATCGCGAACATCAGGAACGTGACGATCGCGATCGCCGCGCCGGACGGTAAATCTAGATAGAAGCTGGCGAACAGGCCGACGAGATTGGCGATCGCGCCGAATGCTGCGCTCAGCGCCATCATTTGATGCAGCTCCTTCACTAGTAGATACGCCGCGCTCGCAGGGCCGACGAGCATCGATACCGCCAGCAGCACGCCCACGGTCTTGAGGCTGGCGACAATCGTCAGGGTCACGAGCGCCACCAGGCCTAGGTGCAGGCGGCGCGTCGGCAGTCCGGCAGCCTTCGCGCCGATCGGATCGAAGGTGTAAAACAAAAGCTCTTTGTAGTGCAGCGCGATCGCGATCGCCACAAACACCGCAACGATGCCAGTCTCGAGCGTGTCGCGGGGCGTGACGCCGAGCAGATCGCCAAACAGCAGCGCTTCCAGGTCGAGGCGCGAGTCCAGCACCGAGGCCAGCACGACCCCGAGAGCAAAGAACGTTGAAAGGGTTAGCGCCATCGCCGCATCGGGACGGATGCGTGGCTGGGTCTGAATCCAGGACATCAGGCCAGTGCTGGAAAATCCGGCCAGGAACGCGCCCGCCAGCAGGTCGATGCCGAAGAATTTCGCCAGCACCAAACCGGGTAGAATCGCGTGGGAAATCACGTTGCCGAGCAGGGTCATTCGCTGCACGACCAGGTAGCTGCCGACCACCGGGCAGAGCACGCCGATCGTCACGCCCGCTAGCGCGGCATTGCGGAAAAAGTCGTAGCCCAGCGGGGCGAGCAGCGCGTCGATCGCCAGCATCAGGAATGCTCTCGGGTAGGGCTCTCGGACGGCGCGATCGGAGCGACGGTCGAGACGGAGGCCGGGGCGGCCGAGGCCGGAGTCGAAGCAGCGGTCGGAGCGTCGTCGGGATGGGTGCAGCCGACCAGCCGCAAACCACGACCGTAGGCGCGCGCTAGATGTTCGGGAGTCAGGACGGCTTGGGGCGTGCCGTCGGCGATAATATGGCCGTCGATGAGCACCAAGCGATCGTAGAGGGCAAGCTCGTCGCCCCACTCATGGGTGCAAACCACGACGAGCTTATTGTCGTCGCGCAGCTCGACCAGCAGCTCGCGGACGATCTGTTCGGTTTTGCGATCGATCCCGCCGAGGGGTTCGTCGAGCAGAAACACATCGGCTTGCTGCGCCAGGGCGCGCGCCAGAAAAACCCGCTGCTGCTGCCCGCCGGACAGTTCGCCGATTTGCCGATCGCGCAGGTTCCACACCTCCAGCCGCTCCATCGCTTCTCGGGCGATCGCGCGCGCCGCCGCCGAAAAACCGCACCACCAGCCCATCTTCACAGTCTGGGCAGTCAAGACGGCATTTTTTGCAGAAATCGGGTAGTGCCAGTCAATTTGCGAGCGCTGGGGCACGTAGGCGATGCGCTGCTGCTGGGTGGAAATCGGACGATCGTCGAGCGTCACCGTGCCGCTGTAGTCCGTCAGGCTGGAAACGGCTTTGACCAGAGAGCTTTTGCCCGCGCCGTTGGGGCCGACCAGACCGGCGAGTTGGCCGCGTTCGAGCGTCAGACAAACGTCCGTCAGCGCGCGCACGTCGCGGTAGCGCACGGAAACACGGCAGAGATCGAGCATGGCGAGGGAAAGGCGAGGACAAGCAACCCGAGAACGGATCTCATTCTAGGCCAGGAGCTGCCGAACCCCGACGAACGCTGACGGAGCTTACTCAAACATCAGAGACCTAAACTAAAGCCTCTTGGTTCTGGCCGATCCCTGAGAACGAGATTTTATGAGGTTTCTATCGTCAATTCGATAAATTAGCGAAATACCTCAATGAGCGCTGAGCGGAGTCGAAGTGCAGGGTTTGAGACGACGCGAGCCACGTCAGTTCGTCTCATTTTTGATTGAATCGACTATCAAAGATCCGCGCGCGAGTCCTGTTTGACAAACGCCGAGCCCTCGGCAAATTGACGCAGACCCCGGAGAACCGAAAAGGGCCGAGCCTCCCGTTGGAAGCCCAGCCCGTCTCAAGCTTTAAATGAGTTCGACTCGATCGAGCTTATGCCCAACCCGCCGCCAACACCAGCGTCGTCCCGAGGAAGATCGTCGTCAGCACCCAGGTGATTCGGTTCAGGGTCGTTTCGGCACTCTTGGCGCTGCTGAATAGCTGTGCCTGGCCGCCGATCGCGCCGATGCCGTCACCTTTCGGGCTGTGGAGCATCACGAGCGCGATCAGGCCGAGCGCCGACCCCGTCCAGAGGACTTGAAAGATTACAGCAGAGTTCATAAGAGAGTGTTGCGAAAGACGAAAAAGACTCGAGCGGCGATCGGGCCGCAGTGCTGTAAGTGTATTGACTTTGCAGGGCGATGACAAGCGAAACTCGCCGCCACCGTTCCCAATGGCTGGGAAATCGTTCGTCAGTCCCGACGCGGCGAGAGTTGGCGGCGTTGTCGGTTTGGGCGCAGCGGCTTTGCGGCACGCGATCGGGATCGATTAGACCTTTTGCACAAAAAAATTTGGACAGTCAGAATGGGATGTCTCGAAGGCTGAGCGGAGTCGAAGCCTGGGTGCTATCGCGAAAAGTGGCCGCACTTCGACTCCGCTCAGTGCTCGAAACCTGACCTTTTCGATTCATGCAAGAGATCGATTGAAACAGGGCAAATGCAGTTAGAAAACGCCTCCAGAAACTAAAGCAGGCGAAGACGCCTGCGCTACGGTTGCTTGCTTCGCTTTTTCTGTAGCGCGGGCATCTCGCCTGCTTCAGCTTTTTGTCGGTCTGGGAATGTATGCGTTTGCCCTGGAGCGACAGGAGTTTGGGCGCATTGCCGTGCGCCTCACGAGTGGGCTAGACGCGCAGCGCTACCGGCGCGCGGTTTTCCTTCACTTCGTACGCCGCCGGAGCGATCATCGAGTTGCCCGTCATCTCCTCGGGCTTCGGCAGGCCGAGAATCTCCAGGATCGTCGGCGCGATGTCGGCGAGGCGACCGTCGTCGCGTAGCGCCACATTCGTGCCGTGGCCGATAACCTTGCGGCGCTCGCCTTCCACGAGGATGAACGGAACTTTGTTGGTGGTGTGGGCCGTCCAGGGGTTGCCGTTCTCGTCGGCCATATACTCGGCGTTGCCGTGGTCGGCGGTAATCATCATCGTGCCGCCCATTTTGCCGACGCTTTCGAGCAGTTGGCCGACATTGCGATCGACTGCTTCGATCGCCTCGACCGCCGCGTCCATCTTGCCCGTGTGCCCGACCATATCGGGGTTAGCGTAGTTGATGACCACCAGCGAATACTGGCCGGAAGCGATCGCCTCGCTGGCCGCTTCGGTAACGGCGGCTGCCGACATCGCCGGAGCTGCGTCGTAGGTGGGAACCATCGGGCTGTTGATCAGGTAGCGATCTTCGCCGGGGAACGGGTCTTCCTTACCGCCGTTGAAGAAGTAGGTTACGTGGGCGTACTTCTCGGTTTCGGCGGTGCGGAACTGCTTGAGGCCGTTATCGGCAATGACGCCGCCCAGGATATTGGTCAGATTTTGCGGCTCGAAAGCCACCAGCACCGGCAGGTTCGGATCGTACTGCGTAAAAGTCAGGAACGTCAGATCGTCGATACGATCGCGATCGAAGCCCGAAAAGTCGTGGCCGACGAACGCTTGGCTGAGCTGACGGGCGCGATCGGGGCGGAAGTTGAAGAAGATAATCGCATCGCCCGGCTCGATCTTGCTGTCGGTCAAGCGCGTCGGCTCGATAAATTCGTCCTGGATGCCGTCTTCGTAGGATTTCTCGATCAGCTCGACAGCGGACAGCGAACTGATGTCCGCGTCGCCGCCCACCATCGCGGCGTAGGCTTTCTCGACGCGCTCCCAGCGGTTGTCGCGATCCATTGCGTAATACCGGCCGCTGAGGCTGGCGATTTCGCCGACGCCGCGCCGCTCCAGGTAGCTTTGCAGCGAAGCGATCGTATTGCGGCCCTGGGTCGGTGGCGTGTCGCGTCCGTCGGTGATGGCGTGGACGCTAACGCGATCGAAGTCGCGCGCCTTGGCCAGGTCGATCAGTCCGAACAGGTGGTCGATATGGGAGTGGACGCCACCGTCGGAACAGAGACCGACGAGGTGTAGTCTGCCGCCCGTTGTCCCCAGGGTGTCGCAGAGCTTGGCGATCGCCGGATTCTCGCGGATGCTTTCGTCTTCGACCGCGTCGGAGATGCGAACCAGCTCTTGGGGGACGACGCGCCCGGAGCCGATATTCAGGTGGCCGACCTCCGAGTTGCCCATTTGTCCGTGGGGCAGCCCGACGTCTTTCCCGGACGTGCGAATCAGCGTTCTCGGATACACCTCCCAGAGGCTGTCCATAACGGGCGTCTTGGCAGTCGCAATGGCGTTCTTCTCTGTCTCGGGGCGGTATCCCCACCCGTCTAGAATCACGAGCACCACAGGAGAAACAGGTGCTTGACTCATAAGTTTCTGTTGCCTTTCGTGCATAAATTTGAGCGTTTCACGGACATAATACCACCGACTTCTAGAAGCTTTCGAGAGTAGATTTGGAATATCGAGGTTTGGCGATAATCTCCGTAAAGCGATGCGATCGAAGGTCAATTTTTTCGCGGCGATCTTGTAGCGAGAACCGTAGTTGTACCGATTCACTTTAGGGGGAAAGCCCTTTAATATCGAGCGTTCGGCAAAATTTTCGCGCTCGCTTGCAAGATGCGATCGCATTGCGATCTCCATCGTTTCAGAGCCGTTTATAAAAGCTGCGGCCCGCAAATCCACACTCCCTAATTCAGAGAAAAAAGGTTGGATGAGACTCGATCTCTATCGTCGATCGCGTCCGGTTTTGCTATCGGGATCGCGAGCGCGAAAAGCGCGGCCAAACTCCGGCAATGGAGTGTAGGATATCGACGGATTGTAGTCACTTCGACGCTTGCCAACGATCCCGAGTTCGTCTTGTAATATTTCTTAGTGTTTGCTGTTTGGCATTTGCCATCGATCCGATCGTGACTCTTCTCTTTGTCGCCGCTTTGTTCGCCCTCGGCGCGTTCGTCGGGGTGCTCTCGGGCCTGTTCGGGATCGGGGGCGGGCTGCTCATCGTGCCGTTCCTGACGGGTCTGGGGTTCGGCGTGCTGCCCGCGACGGCGACGAGCCTGGTGGGCGTGATTTTTAGCTCGATGTCCGGCAGCATCCGCAACTGGCAGGCGGGCGAGCTGGACTGGCGGCGATCTTTCGGTCTCGCGATCGGCGGGATCCCGGCGGCGCAGCTGGGCGCGGTGGCGGGCGCGCACTTCTCGACTTCGGGTTTGGCTTTTTCTTTCGCGGCGCTGCAAGCTGCCTCGATTTACTTGATTGGACTGCGGCAGCGGCTCGCCGATGGCGACAGCAGCGATGAGGGCGATCGGGCTGACGCACCCACCTTGCTGCTGAACGGGCCGTCGATCGCGATCGGGGCGATCGCCGGGGGGCTGGCGGGACTGTTCGGCGTCGGGGGTGGCGTCGTGATGGTGCCGTTGCAAATGCTGATTCTTAAAACGCCGATCAAAGATGCCGTGCGGGTCAGCCTGGGGGCGATCGTCGCGATCGGCCTGTCGGGACTGGCGCGCCACGCGCTGCTCGGCAACGTGCTCTGGATTCCGGGGTTGTGTATGGGTGCGGGCGGCATTATCGGGGCGCAGCTCGGGGCGCGGCTTCTGCCGTATTTGGCGCAGCCGGTGGTGAGTGGTCTGTTTCGCGTGCTGTTGGCCGTGGTTGCAGCGGTGATGATCGTCGAAGGCTGGATCGCGCTGCCGTCCGGCTGAGTCGGGCGCGGCTCCCGAAGCGATTCGTGCGGGCTGTCTATTGACTGATATCTCCATTGGCTGGCACGGTTACCTAATCTATTCAAGCGATTCGAGTCCTCGATCCCGATTCGCTCGCGGTTTACTCGTGTTCGGCCAATGGATTTAGTTCTCTACGAAAAGCCCGAATGCCATCTGTGCGAAGGCTTGCTCGAAAAGCTCGAGGCGATCGCGGCAGCGCGGGGGGGGCTGACGATCGCGGCGATCGAGCGACGCGATATCACCACCCGCGACGACTGGTTCGAGGAGTACCGCTACGAAATTCCCGTGCTACTCCGCCGCGATCGCCACGGAGCCGAGCAGCCGATCCCGCGCCCGTCGCCCCGGCTGACGGTCGCCGAACTGGAAGAATGGCTACAGAAATCCGTTGAAACTTCGTAGCTAATGGTTCCGAGCTCGAACGCGCACCGGGGCGCAGCCTGACAGTTGCTGGCGCGTTCGGCCACGGGCGATCGACCGTCCGCGTCGTCCCCATCCGGCATAATTTCAGTCAGTTAGGAGAGGTCTCGACCGTGAAACTGCGCGAATTACTCCAGGCGATCCCCGAACTCGATCCGAGCGCGATCGCCGCGCTTCCCGGAGCTGCCGCCGCCCTCGACGCGGAGGTCAAAGGGCTCAGCCCCAACTCCGCAACCTGCCAAGTGGGCGACCTGTTCTTCGGGATGCCGGGAACGCGGGTCGATGGCGGTGAATTCTGGCCGAGCGCGGTCGCGGCTGGGGCGATCGCGGCGATCGTCTCGCCCGACGCTGCCGCGAAGGTCGCGCCGTCTACCGACCCGAGTGCCTGCGTCATCGTCGTGCCGGACGTGCGTTCGGCCTGCGGACAGATCGCCCGCGCCTTCTTCGGGCAACCCACGGACTCCCTCGCCGCGATCGGCGTGACCGGAACCAACGGCAAAACCACTACGACCCACCTGATCGAATACTGCCTGCAAGCCGCCGAGCGTCCGTCGGCGCTGCTGGGCACGCTCTATGCCCGCTGGCCGGGATTCGAGCAGGTCGCCACGCACACTACGCCGTTCGCGATCGACCTGCAAAGCCAGCTCGCCAGCGCTCGCGACGCTGGAGCCACCGCCTGCATCATGGAGGTCAGCTCCCACGCTCTCGATCAGAAGCGCGTTCTCGGCTGCGAGTTTGAGGTGGCGGTATTTACCAACCTGACCCAGGATCACCTCGACTACCACGAGAGTATGGACGCCTACTTCGAGGCGAAGGCGAAGCTGTTCGCGCCGCCGTATTTCTCGCCGACGGGTCGGGCGATCGTCAATGCCGACAGCGACTACGGCCAGATCTTAGTCGAGCGGCTAGGCGATCGCGCCTGGACTTACAGCCTGGAGAATCCCGAGGCCGACTTCTACGCTAGCGACCTGACCCTAACGCCGACGGGCGCGAGCGGCCAGCTCGAGACCCCCGCCGGAACGCTGTCCTTTTCGCTGCCGCTGGTGGGGCGCTACAACCTGGAAAATATGATGGCGGCGGTCGGGGCGGCGCTAGCTGTCGGTCTCGACCTGGAAGTTGTCGTCAACGCGCTTCCGAAGTTCGCAGGCGTGCCGGGGCGGATGGAGCGCGTCGAGGTCGAGTCCGGTCAGGATGGCCAGACGATCTCGACGATCGTCGATTACGCCCACACGCCTGACAGCCTCGAAAATGCCCTCAAGGCGTTTCGACCGTTCGTGACCGGGCGGACGATCTGCGTCTTCGGTTGCGGGGGCGATCGCGATCGCACCAAACGACCGCTGATGGGCAAGATTGCCGCCGAGCTAGCCGATCTGGCTGTCGTCACGTCCGACAATCCCCGCACCGAAGACCCGCAGCAGATCCTCGACGATGTCATCGCCGGAATCCCTGGGGATGCCAACGCGATCGTCGAAGCCGATCGCGCCACGGCGATCCGACGTGCCATCCTGGAGGCAGAACCGGGCGACGGCGTCTTGATCGCCGGGAAAGGCCACGAAGACTACCAAATCCTCGGCACGGAAAAAATTCACTTCGACGATCGCGAGCAGGCGCGGGCCGCACTCGCCCTGCGCGATACGCCCTAGGGTTGTGCTGCGGCGGCGGCGCTCCCCCTCAAAAAAGCCCGCTGCCGGTGATGATGTAAATCTCACATAAACGTTGTTTTGCAAGGCGAAATCGATCGGCTAGAATGGCGCGACACCATCTACCTCGATCGCCGCCTCAGAACAACGAAAATTCCCTCATTCGATGCCAGTCCTGCCCGTGGATAGCCCTCCCGACCTCGATACGCTTGCATCTTGCGCTCTATTTAAGAACGTCGAGCGCTCTGTCTTGCGATCGCTTCTGGACAAAGGCACGTTCATCGACATTCACGAAGGCGATATCCTCATCGAGCCCGGTGACGAAAACCACGATCTGTATCTGCTGCTTACTGGCAACCTGCGGGTGTTTCTCGACAGCGATCGCGGCCTACAGGTCGAGCCGGAGGTCGGCTTCCCGATCGCGCCGGGAGAGTGCATCGGCGAGATGTCGATTATCGAACACAAGCCCGTCTCGGCCTACGTTCGCGCCGAAGCCGACTGCCGCCTGCTGGTCATTAACGAGCAAACTTTCTGGGACGAGCTGATCCCGACGCCGGGAATCGTCAAAAATCTGCTGCAAGATCTCTCCAGCCGGATGCGCCGCCTCGATCGCGTTGCCCTCCAGACGATCGAAGAGCGCCTCAAGCTTGCCGCCCTGCGCCGCGACCTAGAAGCCGCCGCTCAGATTCAGTCAAATATCCTGCCCCACGGAGCGTCGCTATTTGTCGATCGCCCGCAGGTGGACGTGGCCGCCAAGGTTATTCCGGCGCGGGCAGTAGGCGGCGACTTTTTCGATGCTTTCCCCCTCGACGATCGCAGCGTTTGCATCGCGATCGGCGACGTCTCCGGCAAGGGCATCCCGGCGGCACTGTTTATGATTCGGGCGATTACGCTGCTGCGCCTCCAGGTCTCGAACCTCAACTGTGCCTATATGCGGGCGCTGGGCGCGACGATGGAGTCGATCAACCGCAACCTGTGCGAGAGCAACGAGCGCGGCATGTTCGTGACGCTGTTCGTCGGCCTGCTCGATCTGGAAACCGGCGAGCTGATCTACTGCAACGGCGGCCACAACCCGCCTTTTGTCGAGCGCAACGGCAGAGCCTTCGAGCTACTCGACGTGCCGCCGGGGATGCTGCTGGGCATCAGCGACGACACCGACTATCCCACCGCCAGCATCACGCTGCAACCGGGCGATCGCCTGGTGGCCTACACCGATGGCGTTACCGAAGCACGCGATCGCGCGATCGAGTTCTTCGGCGAAGAGCGTGCCCTCGATGTTCTCCAACAGATGCCCGCCGACGCTTCAGCCCAGTTGATTCTCAACGTCCTCCAGCGATCGGTATTCGACTTCGCTGACGGTGAGGCCCAATCGGATGACATCACGATCTTGGCGCTGCGCTATCGCGGCCAGCCGTAGCCATCACCATCTCACTGATTCTCCCTACCGCAACGCTCGCTAGTCACCGGAAGCGATGGGGGCTGCACAGCCGAATGGACGGTCATATTCGGGACTCGCGAGGAACTCTCGCTGAGTTTCACGCAGAGCTTCATCGCGGGGCATTCCGGCCATCAGGCGATCGTACAAAGCTGCATCCTCAAGGTGTAAAATTGCGCCCGATCGCGTTGCCCAAGCCAACACCAACCCCAACCCCCACCAGCCCCAGCACCGCGCTCCCCAGCCAGTAGACCAGCGCCAGCCCGCCGCGCCCCGACGACCACAGCGACACCGACTCCAGCGCGTAAGTCGAAAACGTCGTGTACGACCCCAGAAATCCCGTCCCAATTATCAGCTTCACTTCCGGCGAAATCGACGGAAAGTGTCGCGCGGCCAGCGTCGCCAGAACGCCCATGGCGATCGCACCGCTGACGTTGACGATCGCCGTACCGTAGGGAAATCCCGCTCCCCAAGCTGCGCTCCACGACGCGATCGCTTGGGAAACGTAATAGCGCGCCAGCGAGCCGCCGATCGCGCCCAGGGCAATTGCTAACGGAGGCCGTAGCCCGCTCCAGTCCAGCATTGTTTTGCAAGTTGCGAGTGTGCGTGTCGGCTCTATTGTGGCGGGCGATCGTCACTGTCTCTGCTTCACTTTGCGTAAGCCCTGTTTCTGCGCGATCGCCCACCTCCACAGCGCTCACCGTCGGTGCTATCGAAACCGTTCGTCAGGACTCGACCCGAGCCGCTCCGTGCGCCGCAGCGGCAGCGTCACCGTGATTTTCGTGCCGGTATCGAGCTGGGAGCGTACGCGAATCTGGCCGCCGTGCCGCTCGACGATCGCGAAGCACACCGACAGCCCGAGACCCGTTCCCTGGCCGATCGGCTTCGTCGTGAAGAACGGATCGAACACGCGATCGATAGCATCCTCCGGGATGCCGATGCCGTTGTCGCGGATCTCGATCGTCGCCTGGCGGCCACTCGCGGCAGTCCGAACGGTAATTGTCGGCTCCGAGAGGGTGTGGCGAAAACGCTCGAAAACCAGATCGAGAGCGTCGATCGCATTCGCGAGCAGGTTCATCCAAAGCTGGTTGAGCTGCGCGGGATAGCAGTCGATTTCGGGCAAGTCGCCGTATTGCTTTACGAGGCGAACGCGCGATTTGAGGCGATGGTCGAGCAGCGCCAGCGTGCTGTCGAGCCCGGCGTGAAGGTCGGCGCGCTTTCGCGACGACTCGTCCAGCCGCGAAAATACCCGCAGCGACAGGACGATCTGGCGAATGCGATCTGCGCCCATTCGCATCGACTCGATCTGCTTGGGGATGTCTTCTTGCAGATAGCCGAACTCCACTTCCTCGAGTAAATCCGCCACCGTCTCCACGGGCTCGGGGTAGGCGTCTTGATACTCCTCGATGATGCCCAAAATATCGCGGACGCAGGTGTCGAGGTGGGCCAGATTGCCGTAGATAAAGTTGACGGGGTTGTTGATTTCGTGAGCGACGCCTGCCACCATCTGGCCGAGCCCGGACATTTTTTCGATCTGGACGAGCTGGGTTTGAGCGTCGCGGATTTCCTCGCGATCGAGTTCCACCTGCCGGACGAGGGTGTCGATCGCCTCGGTCAGCGCACCCACCTCGTCGTTGGAAATCTTCGGCACGTGCAGACGGTAGTTCGACTCCTGCGTGATGCGCTGGGCGAAGGCCGTCACGAAGCTGAGCGGGTAGGAAATAATGCCGCTGATATAAAAAATTGCCAGCGCTGTCACCGACACCGAAACGCCGATACCGACGAGCCAGATCCGTAGACTGAGGCCCTCGGCGCGCTCGAGGTCTGCTCTCAGCCAGCGACGCAGATCGTCGAGCTGGGCGCTGAATTCGCTCAGGGCGTAGGCGCGATCGCGGAAAGCATCGTATTCATCGCTGCCGATAAAGGTCGCTAAGTCCTCAGCGATCTCGTCCGAGCGGCTCGAAGAACCCGAGCCGAGGATCGACTCGAGTCGGCGCGTGTAGCGCGTAATGACGACGGTGTAGTCCCGAAATTCGTCGGTGTCGAGCGACGGGCTGACGGCGCTCGACACCGACGGTATGTCCGATGGTGCTGGGCTTCCCGATCGCCTACTGTCGATCCCGCCTGCCGTTTCTGACCCCCTGCCCGCTGTTTCGTCCGCCGCTCTACCCGCAGACAGCGCCAGCGGCTCTAGCCCGAAGAGCAGATGCGCGCAGTGCTCTAGGCGATCGAGCAGAGCTTCGGCTTCCGTTGCCGAAAATTCGTCGCGCTCCGCCCGTTCCGCCAACTCTAGGGTTTGGGTCTTGACCAGCAGCATTTGGTTTTGCAGGCGCTCGACCTGGAGCTGCTTGGCGATCGCGGTTAGCTTACGCTCGTGGGCCGCGCGGCGATTGGCGCGATCGAGCTGGATCCCAACCGCCGTACTCGCCAGGGTGACGCCGACAACGATCGCGTATCCCCAGCCGATTTTCTGGCGCACGCTCGTCAGCCCGTTGAGTACGAGCCAGTCCGGCAAAAAATGGTAAAGCCGCGCGAAAAAGGAGCGTGCCTCACTGGCCTGCGCCCCCGGATAGGAGTTTTGAATTCGAGCGGGTGGAGAATGTTTCGCCATCAATAAAACGGACGAAGTCAAGGTCAATCGAAAGGTCGTGAAGCTGGCCGCAACGGGCGATCGCATTCAGTCTGGAAACGGACGCGACTCCAGTATCGGATCGCGCGCCGATTCGCTAGCGTTTTACCGTACGGCCAGATATCGTGCAGATGACTTTCAAAGCCCGAATGGCGAGATTGCCAAACATGCGAGGCGAGTGAGACTAAATGCCGCCCGGTGAAAGGGGCCGCACCCAGATCGATCGCACCGCCTTAAATCGGCGCTTCAAAATATGGCAGATCGTAAACTTAAACGTCAGTATTCAAAGGCACGCTTTGTTACGGCTATCCCACTGCAATTCCGGTGGTAAACCACGCGATTGCGTTGCAACCCGAGCTGCCGATCCACGGCTAAAGCGTTCCCAGAAAAAGCCATTCACTTCAGAAGTTATGACTTTCTAGAAAAGTCGGTCTTCTAGGATATCGCAAGGAATGGCCTTATTTTTCGGCGACCCTTTAGAGGCGAGCGCCCGCCGAGAGTTTCGTCGACGGGCGGTTTTCAGATGCGTCTCGCGCGAACGGTCTACCGAGTTACGATCTTTTTAATAATGCCCAGCTTGTTGAGATAGGGCGCGTAGAGCAGCGGTGAGTTAAACCATGTCGCCTTTTTCAGCACGCTCTTCGTGTGGGAAAAGGCATTGAAGCTAGCTTTGCCGTGGTAGGAACCCATACCGCTATTGCCGACACCGCCGAACGGCAGCTCGGGGCAGGCGACGTGGGAGACCGTGTCGTTAACGCTAACGCCGCCGGAGCTGGTTTCGCGCAGGACGCGGTTTTGCGCGACTTTGTCTTCGCTGAAGAGATAGAGCGCCAGGGGTTTGGGCCGATCGTTAATCAGCGCGATCGCGTCTTCGAGTTTGTCGTAGGTCAGCACCGGCAGGATCGGCCCGAAGATCTCGTCCTGCATAATTGCGTCATCGGGCGAAACGCCATCGAGAATCGTTGGAGCGATGTAGCGATCGGCGCGATCGTGCTGGCCGCCGCAGATGGTTTTAAAAGCGCTGTTGCCGTCATCGAGCAGACCCACCAGACGATCGAACTGCGCCGTATTGACGATGCGGCCGTAGTCCGGGCTCTGCTGGGCGTTGTCGCCGTAAAACTCGCGGACGATGGCTTTCAGGCGATCGAGTAGGGCATCCTTCACAGCGCGATCGACCAAAATGTAGTCCGGCGCGATGCAGGTTTGGCCGTTGTTGAGCCACTTGCCCCAGGCGATGCGCTTGGCGATGATGTCGAGCTTGGCGGTGCGATCGACGATGCAGGGGCTCTTGCCGCCCAGCTCCAGCGTCACCGGCGTCAGGTGCTTGGCCGCCGCTGCCATCACGATCTTGCCGATGCGGGTGCTGCCGGTGAAGAAAATCGAGTCGAACTTGTTTTCGAGCAGCGCTTGGCTGACCTCCGCGTCGCCCTCCACTGCCCAGATGTAGCGCGGGTCGAAGGTTTCGTTAATCAGCTCGGCAGCCAGCTTGGCGGTGTTCGGCGAGATTTCCGACGGTTTGACGATCGCGCAGTTGCCCGCCGCGATTGCGCCCACCAGCGGCTGAAACACCAGCTGAAACGGGTAGTTCCACGCGCCGAGGATCAGCGAGCAGCCCAGCGGCTCCGCCTGTCGCCACGCCGAACTCGGCCACTGCTCGATCGGCACGCTCGCCCGCTGCGGCTTCATCCAGCGCTTCAGGTTTTTCAGCGCGTAGTTGACGTCGGTAATTGCGGCCAGCTCGATATAGGCTTCAAATTCCGGACGCCCGAGATCGGCGCGGACGGCTTCGACGATTTTCGACTCGCGATCGAGGATCGCCTGCTTCAGCGCCTCGAGGCGATCGCGGCGGAACTCGTAGCTTTTCGTTTGGCCAGTTGCGAAGAATTTACGTTGGGCGGCGACGCGATCGGCGATCGTTTCGATCGCGGGGACGGGAGCAGTGAGGGTCATGGCAACGTGGGGAAACAGTGTTCTCGGGCTTTCGGAGGTGGGATATGGCAAAGGCGCACGGCGGTGCGTCCTACAGATTGTTTGGCTTCGCGATGATTAGCGACCGGCCTGCTTGGCCTTTTCGCGCTCGATTTCGCGCTTCAGGGCATCGATTTCGCGAGCAATTTTTTCAATATCGTCGCGATCGGTCTCCGGGCTTGCCTTCGGTTGCTGCTGGGACGCTGGACTGTTCACATCCACTGCGCCCTCCGCCCCGCAGCGCACGTAGTCGCCATTGCGAATCGCTGCGAACTCCTCGGATTTGCTCCAGTCGCGCAGATACGCCAGCCGCTCGACGGGGAATGGGTGCGTCATAAAGCCGCCCTGCCCGCCATTCGCCAGCAGGAACTTATAAATCTGATTGAGGTTGTCCTCGTCCTGGGAGTGGTAGCGATCGGACTGGCGCACGAACTCCTTCAGATCGATTTCGTGGGCGTATTTGCTGCTGCCGCCAGACATTTTCATCATCGTGCCCATCACCGTATCCAGGTCGTCGGAGACAAGAAGCGCCGCACGATCGGACGACAACTCGGCTTTACGCTTCCACTCGTAAAACGCATACACCAAGCCCATCCCGATCGCGTTGCCCAGCCCGAAAGTCATCTCGCCGATCGCGTTCAGCGTCGAGATCGTCCACTGCGCCATCTGGTTGAGCGTCGTGTGTCCGCACTTAATATGTCCCAGCTCGTGGGCAATAACCACTCGCAGCTCGTCTTCGTTCATCAAGTCCAGCAGGCCGGAGTGCAAAACGATCGTCGGCTGCTCTTCCCCGAGGGCGTAGGCGTTAACCTGGGCGTTCTGCGCCACGAACAGCGCGGGCGTCGGGCTAACGTCCAGGTCGCGGACGCACTCGCGAAAGATTTGATAGACCGTCGAATACTGCCGGGGGCCGACCTCGATATGGTTACCGAGATTGTAGATATACTGCGGGCGCTCGTAGACGAACTCGACGAACTTGCGCGCGAGCATATCGAAACCGGGAACGCTGCGGAGGGCGCTCTCGGCCTCGCGATCGAGGGGATGGCGGAAAGCTTCGCTGGAAATTCCGGGATAGGACGGCATGGCTGAGTCGCTCGATAGTCGCTAGGGTCGGCTGGCACCATTTTAAGAAGGGGCAGCGGCGATCGCGAGGCGCAAAGACCGTAATCGCCGCTGGCTGGGCTGGCTAATACCAAATTTCTAAACTGGAGCTACAGATTGGCTGAGCAAGGGCTGGACGAAGTTGAGGCTTCATACTCACGAGCAACTTTCATCTGTAGCTAGACTTTTCCGTTTTGGTATAAAATACAGGCAAGAAATGGTGGCCGATTCCACTCCTGACCCTATGACCCAGTCAATCGCCACGGTTACGCTCGCTGAATTCCTGGCGCGATCGGATATCGAGTCGTCTCCAGCCTGGGAATTGATTCGAGGACGTGCAGTTCAGAAGCCGATGCCGACTTTGTTTCACTCGCGGTTGCAGCGCAACTTGATGAATTACATCAACGATCGCGCGAAAGGCTTCGAGGCGATTCAGGAATTACGTTGCGTCGTGCCGCCGCAGTCGCCCGTGCCGGATATCTCTGTCATTGCCGAAGATCGTTTCTCCGATGACTATGGCGCGTTCGAGGGTGCGCCGGATTGGCTTATCGAGATTTTGTCACCCGGTCAGGGGACGCTGGAGCTACAGAACAATTTGAAAAATAAAACCCTACACTGCTTGGGAGCCGAGACCCGCTTGGCGTGGCTGATTGACGGCGATCGGCAGCAGATTTGGGTGTGGGCGGCGGATGGTTTGCCGATCGTCTATTCCGGTACGGACGCCCTGCCCGACCTCGGCATGGGGCTGGGGCTGACGGTCGATCGGGTTGCGGCGCTGGCGCGTCAGCGATCGTAGCCCACCTGCTACACGTCTCATCCATAGGGCAGCAGCATCGCAGGCACACCCATACCAATCAGTTCCTTTGTCTGCGACATTCAGGTTGCCAAACCGGCGCGTTATTGCCGCCGGTGGGAACAGCGATCGCCATCAGCCAGCTCGTTCTCATCGAACCGGGGCAGATCTTTAGCGGTCATCTGGGACATAGCGATCGCCGGTGAAGTTAAATGCTCGGCAATGATAGCGAAGCCATAGGCCGCGGGTGGCTCGACCCTATCACGTATTATCATTAGGTCAGTCAGTCGATCTTCTGCCATACGCCACTAAATTCTTACTGGAAATGCATAAGAAAAAAGTAAAGAAAAAGATCGCAGGTATTTACAGACTGTTTTTTCTAGCGATAACGCTAATTAGCATTATCAGCTTGTTAGTATTCTTGGCTGGAGAAAGACAAGTCCTAGAAGATAACGAATCAGGGTAAACGCATCTAAAAAGGGGGCGAGATTGGTGTAGGTTAGGGGGCTATTC